>JAEIGA010005542.1_pt1 | contig 19284 bp, 17 predicted proteins | sample 9270691 | NCBI WGS metagenome assembly JAEIGA01 (sample SAMN17057246, study PRJNA624740) | gut metagenome | biome: biome; isolation source: fecal sample | host: Bos grunniens | place: China: Xizang | collected 2019 | reverse complement strand
TCTGATGATACGCACCTTTGTACCTGGCTTCTTCATCTGCTCAAGTTCCTCGAAACGGCTGGCAAGACCGAAGAAGAAAGGGCCATCGATCTCATAGACCTCAACACCGGCAGGTATATCGAGACGGTCCGTATTCTCCATAGAAGCCGCTTCATCATCCTCTGTTGCAGCAATCTTGTCCTCAGACAACACGTTGATATGCGAAGTCTCCATAACACGACGTACGAAAAGCACAATCGCAAGCACCACACCAACCTCTATCGCAACTGTCAGGTCTACAATGACAGTAAGGAAGAAGGTGATCAGAAGCACAGCGACATCTGACTTGTCTCCACGGAGCAGATACTTGAATGTTCTCCACTCACTCATATTGTATGCCACCTGAACAAGTATGGCAGCCAGACATGAGAGAGGAATATAGATAGCATATGGCATCAGGAAGAGATAGATGAGCAGCAATACCACAGCATGGATGATACCTGTAACAGGGCTCTTTCCACCATTGTTGATGCTCGCCATAGTACGTGCCAACGCACCAGTTGCAGGGATGCCACCGAACAGAGGTGTAACTATGTTAGCTATACCCTGACCGATGAGTTCAGTATTAGCATGATGACGCTTTCCTGTCGCACCGTCGGCTACCATGGCAGCAAGGAGTGACTCGATCGCACAAAGTATAGCGATGGTGAATGCCGGAGAGACAAGACCTTTGATGGTTTCATAATCGAACTGCGGAGCTACTGGCTTCGGCATAGGAAGGCCGTTTGCTAGCTCAGGGAACTTCGAACCGATGGTCGCAAGTTCAACTCCTGCAAATCTGTTGAGCAGAAGAGATACCACAGTACCGGCAATGAGGGCTATGAGCGATCCCGGCACCTTCTTGGTAACCTTGCCCCAACTGAAGCAGATCACAAGACAGAAGAGACTCATCGCAAACTCCACCCAGTTTATGCTGCCGATATTCTGGAAATAACATCCCCACTGAGGGATGAATCCTGCAGGTACCTGCAGGTCAAGAGGCAAGCCGAAGAAATCCTTCATCTGCGTAGAGAAGATGGTCAGGGCGATACCGCTTGTGAATCCCACAACGATCGGATAAGGGATGAACTTGAATATCACACCCATCTTGCAGACACCCATGACTACAAGGAACACACCTGCCATGATCGTGGCGATTATGAGTCCCTGCATGCCATACTGGCTTACGATACCAGCTACAATCACAATGAATGCACCGGTAGGTCCACCGATAAGGAAATTTGAACCGCCGAAGAATGAGATCAGGAATCCCGCCACAATTGCAGTGATAAGTCCCTGCTGAGGAGTCACGCCGCTGGCGATACCGAACGCTATTGCCAGAGGCAATGCAATGATGCCGACGATTATGCCGGCGATCAGGTCAGATGTAAACGTCTTACCGTCATACTGACTCTTTCCAAACAGCCCGAACAGTTTGGGCTGGAATACTTCTTTCAGATTAAATTTCATACAACACTACTTATTCATATATGCTTCAAAGCGCTTTGCGCTGTTGAGTTCCGCCTCTTTGGTAGAGGCTGATATTATCTTGACTGACACCTTTGAAGATGGTTTTGAGATTATTCTCACCATATCATCGGTCTTTTCCGAGGTCATGAAGAGCTTCTCCGAATAAAACACTCCTGCACCTATCGGGAATGAGGCCTCACCTGCAGGATGCGGCCCCCACACGCTTATGATACCGGTGCCCTCTGTCACCTTCTGACCCGGATGATAGTTTACACCTGTCAAAAACATGACCTTCTCTCCGGAAAGTTCTGTCGCTGTGACTGTGGCAAGTCTCGACTTGGCCACGACATCAACCCTCACAGATATGTCCACATAACCTTCACCATATGGAACACCATATGAAATCATTTCCATATATGCGCCCTTACCGGTATCGCCTACTCGGGCAGTACGACCTTTTGTAGCCGCAAGGCGAACGACTTGATTGCCGTCCCAAAGAGCAATGCCTCCAAGTCCCAGGGTCTTGCCTATAACATATGAGTCGCATCCGACATATAGCGTATCCTGCTGGCCACGGGTCGTATTCCAAAGGTATTGCGTCAACTCCATACCCCTTGCATTCTTGGAATATACATCGATGGAGCCGGAGTCATCAAATCTCATTCGAAGTGCCATATGACTGTTCTCGACAGCGGGGCCTTCATGGCCAAGTTCCTCAGCCAGGCATGGTATATCAGAAGATATCTCCATGACCTGCAGAGAGTCAGACAGCCTGAAAAGGCTCTTCGCTGTCTGTCCATTCATGATGACTGAAGTCAGACATAGGGTAAGTATGATCAGGAATCGGTATTTCATATCTATTCGGTAGGTTTCTCAAAGAATGAGAAATGTACGTTTCCGTATTTTCTTTCCTTTATAAAATAAGGATGGGACTTGAAATCATATTCCTCTGGATGTTCCAGAATGAAATAGGCACCCGGATGAAGAATATCCTGAGCAAACACCTTGTCAGGGATCGATGCAAATCCTTCAAGAGCATACGGAGGATCAGCAAAGATGATATCGAACTTCTCACGGCATATCTCAAGGAACTCGAACACATTATGTCGCACCACTGTAAGATTGGACATCCCGAAAGCAGAGGCCTGTGACTTTATGAAGTTTGCATGCATAGGGAGCATCTCGACGCAATATACCCTTGCAGCGCCACGCGATGCAAATTCATAAGAGATAGCTCCAGTGCCGCCGAAAAGATCCAGCACCTGAAGTCCCTCCATCTCATACTCATTATTGAGGATATTGAACAATCCCTCCTTGGCAAAGTCCGTAGTAGGACGCGCCTTATATCCCTGTGGCGGCAATATTGTCTTGCCACGGTATTTTCCTCCGATTATCCTCATGTTCAAAGACGCTCTACACTTCTGAAATATCTGTACAGCGACAGTTCCTGCTCTTCTGAAAGAGGAGTCCTGAAACAGATTGACGACACCTCAGGATTAAGCTGCAGTTTCTTCATAGCCAGGAAGATGAAATACTCTGCAGTCGTAAAGTCAACAGCTCGATAAGAATTGCACAGAAGCAGACTCTTGCCCTGAGATATCACTATATGGACATATCCATCCATATATGAAGCCATTATCTTGTTGTATTCCGGCAAATCCTGAAGTTGTTCAAGCATATAGAATGCTTCAGGAAGCGGCTTTGCCTTAGTCCCGTCCTTTCTGAGAGCCGTCTCTGTCATTACCTTAGGGAGGGTCCCTGCTGAAGATAGCGAATATATCAGTACGGCCGCAGACTGAGGAACCTGCACAGCCTCTACGACATCATCCTCATCCAGAGAAACAACCTCGGCAAGCATCCCCCGCGCCTTGTCAGAGTCATAGAAACCTGTCGGGACAAGGGTATACTTATGGGTAAAGACGGCTATCGACACCTCGTCATGCTTCTTCTGAAGATCGGGAGTACTGAAGATCTGCTCCGCACTCAGCCATCCTGAAGAGCGCAGGCCTTCTTGCCCCTGTACCTTAAAAGAATATCCACTCAAGCCGACTTGAATGGATATCTTATCTTTGTTGTTATCTATCATAGTCGTATGACTACTCCCAGTTACCTGCATTGTTGTTAGGCTGAGTTACGCTGCCGACCTGAAGTCCCTTGTAACGTCCCTGATCTTCTCTTTCTGCATCGAGATTGATTCTCAGCTGATTGTTAAGACCCTTGAGGAGAGACTTGAACGGCATCGATGCCTCGAAGAGAGGAACGTTGACACCTGATACCTTCTTGACTGTAGAAGCCATGATGACCGAGTCACCGCTGAAAGGAATGAATGCAAGAGAATCAACAACGAAATCAGTGCGGCCCTTGAAGAGCGTATCCTTCACAGCAATCTCGCTTGTTACCTCGAATACGAGATTTGTCTCACCGCCAAGATAGAGTTCGTAAAGTTTCTCGTTGAGCTTATCCTTCTTGAGATTTCTGTATTTCTTCTTGAATTTATCTGTGTTAGCCATCGCCAATGAGTCATCCTTAGATCCCACCTGAAGAGTAACCTTCATCTTACCTTCGTTGTAGAACTGCTTGAGAGAATCGACAGTAGAAGCATAACGTGCATTCACGTTCTTGAAAGCCACCTGAAGCTCACGGATATCCTTAAGTCTCTGAACTGCAACACTCTCACGATATTCTCTGTGCTTCTTGAAGTTTACAGGTTCGCTGATGCTGTCAACATTAAGATAAACCAATCCCGCGATGCAAAGCGGAAGGATAAGGTAAGTAAAAACCTTTCTGATAATTGTTCCCATTTATTTTAGTTTTATTTTCTTTTCCAAAATGCCGGACAAAGTTAGGAAATTCATTTATGAATTGCAATATAATTTTGTATTTTTGCAGTCGCTTAAGAGAACGCTGACAATGGAAGATATCAATCCACGCAACATCAATTCATTCATGAAGTTGGTCGCTGAGGCGGTCAATCCGGTCATAGTCACCCATGCCAAGCCGGACGGGGATGCCATCGGCAGCAGCGTGGCCATGTATCATTTCCTGCGCATGACCGGTAAAGACAATGTCAGAATCATTCTGAACGACAGATATCCGGACTACCTCGACTTCATCACCGAGGGTATTCCGGAGGAGCATCTCATGACAAACGACAGACATCCGCTTCTGTCAAAGAACGCGATTCTGGGAAGCGACCTGATCATATGTCTTGACTTCCATGCATTCCATAGGACGAAGAATCTTGAGCCGTATCTCGTTGAGAGCAGGGCAGTCAAGATCCTTATCGACCATCATCTGAATCCGGAAAGAGGACTTTATGAAGTATCCTTCTCCAAGACCGACATATCCTCGACTTCCGAACTTGTATATCAGATCTTCATGAGGACAGATGTCATATCCGGCGACGCCGGAAAGATTCCGGCGAAAGCCTCCCTCGCCCTTATGACGGGAATGACCACGGATACCAACAATTTCGGGAACTCAGTATATCCTTCCACACTCATGATGGCATCGGAGCTGCTTCGGGCAGGCGTAGACAGAGACCTGATAATCAGGAAGATAAACCTCGAACATAGCGAAAGCAGACTAAGGCTCAAAGGACATATGCTGAAGGACCTGATGAACATAACCGAAGACGGTGTGGCATATATGATCCTCAGCAGGAAAGACCAGATTGCATACCGCATGAAGGAAGGCGACACGGAAGGCTTCGTGAACGAGCCACTCAGCATAGCTGACGTAAAGATGAGCATTTTCGCGAGGGAAGACAATTCCGAAATCAGGATTTCCATACGTTCGAAGAAAGGCACATCTGCAAACCGATGCGCCGGCCTGTTTTTCAACGGAGGCGGACATGAGAATGCGGCAGGCGGAAAGCTGCTCATGCCTGTAGGAGAAGTCGAAGAATACATAAGGAAACACACACACATCTACATGACGGAATATGAAAAATAAGATATTGATCATGATCATCCTCTGCCTTGCGGCAAGCTCATGCTTGAAGGAGAAGCTTGAAGAAGGATATTCGAAGCAGGAACAGAAGATAGACGACTACCTGATGAAGAACCTGACGATGCAGAGGGACTCCATAAAGACGGAAATCAACCCGGAAACTGGAGAGACCGTCGAAAAGGTCGTAAAATATACTGACACACTGCGCATCGAATACAATAATGGAGCAGCGCGACTGGTCAGGGAAGAAGGAACCGGAGAGCCTCTCACTGAGAATGGCGCCGTATCATTCTATTATGCCGGTTACCTTTTCACCAGCAGCCCGTCAACTCTCTTCACTACCAACCATCAGTCTACTGCAGAAGGCTCCGGCTTCAATCTCACTGATGCCGACTATGAGTTATTCGAAGCCGACATGAGGGATGTGGAGTTACTGAACGGCCTGCGCAACGGTCTGATAGGAGTTCAGGCAGGTGAAGAATGCGAAATCATCTTCTCCGGAAAGTATGCCTTCGGCAACCATATATTTGGCATAATTCCTGCAAATTCAGCACTGCTCTTCAAAATATGGGTAGTTGGAGTATCCAATGATTAGAGCCTATCAGTATTTTTATTATCTTTGTCGGTTCAATTTTCAAAAATGATGAAGAAAAATTTCTCTAAGGCATTATACATGGCGGCCCTCCTGTGTCTGGTTGGTTGCGCCAAGGTACATACACCAGGTCCGAATGAAGCCAACAAACGCGAATTCAAGGCATGGATGGAGATCAACTATCCTGACATTGATCCGAGCGGACTCGGCATATATGTGCTGGACAAGACTCCCGGTACAGGAGCCGAAGTGACAGACAAGGGTCTTGCACTTCTGGACTACAGGATCATGGACCTCGAAGGAAACATAACATCATATACAGATGCCCGGACAGCTGAACAGCTGGGCAAATACACAAAGACAGCATACTATGGTCCTCGATTCCAGACCACATACAAGACCACTCTCGCAGCAGGATTCGGAGACGCACTGTCCGGCATGAAGGTCGGAGGCACAATGGATGTGATCGTCCCAAGCTGGCTGATGACGGCAAGGGAATTCGAGAACGAGCAGGGCTACCTTGATTTCTACGATGAAGATGACAGTCCTTCATATACAGACACAAGATATCAGTTCAAGGTCGTTGACTTCACGGAAAACATAGACCAGTGGCAGATTGACTCAATCGGAAGATTCTTCAAGAATCAGGACGTAAAGATCTTCACCCAGCCTGCAGACGTTGTATTCGACGGAATGACTTCAAGAGACACCGTCACCACAAACGGATTCTATTACAAGCAGCTTATCGCTCCTGCAGCCGGGGCAAAGGAATTCCCTAAGGACACTACCATCTACATCAACTACACAGGAAAACTCCTGAACGGACTGGTATTCGACACAAATGTCGAGAGAGTGGCAAGGGAGAACTATCTGTATTCAAAGTCAAAATCATACGTTCCCGTACAGATCAACTGGGGTGAAGCATACAAAGACATCACCATGGGATCAAGCGAGAGTTCGGTAATCGAAGGTTTTGCCCTTACTCTATGGCAGATGAAGGCCATGGAGAAAGGTGTAGGAGTATTCTATTCCAACCTCGGCTATGGCGCATCGGGCAGCGGAAACTCCATTCCGGGATATGCTCCGCTTATCTTCGAAATCGAAATAGTCGCAAAGCCTTAAAAGCATAATGTCAACGAACAAAGCATCCATCCCCACAGAACTCGGAACCGAAAAGATAGGCAGGCTCCTCAGGCAGTATGCCCTGCCGGCCATCATAGCACAGACCGCCGCATCACTATACAATATGGTGGACAGCATATTCATCGGACAGGGTGTGGGACCGCTGGCCATTTCAGGTCTGGCCGTGACATTTCCTCTGATGAATCTTTCCACAGCGTTCGGCACCCTGGTAGGTGCCGGAGCTGCAGTGATGCTCTCAGTACTGCTGGGGCAGAAGAACTACAAGGCAGCAAACAAGGTCCTCGGCAACGTCGTCAGCCTCAACATAATCATAGGTCTGATATTCATGGCGGTGTCGCTCATATTCATTGACCCGATATTGTATTTCTTCGGAGCCAGTGAAAACACGCTTCCGTATGCTAAGGAATATATAACGATCATCCTCATAGGTAATGTCATAACGCATGTATACTTCGGTCTGAATGCAGCAATGCGCTCATCCGGATTTCCGAAGAAAGCAATGGCACTGACCATCTTTACCGTTGTATTCAACACCATCCTGGACCCCGTCTTCATTTTTGTGCTGGACATGGGCATAGCTGGTGCGGCATGGGCGACAGTGCTGGCTCAGACTGTCGCGATGATAATAGTACTGAAACATTTCAGCGACAAGGAGAAGGCATTCCATTTTGAAAAAGGTATATTCAAGCTCGACCTCCGTGTTGCCAAGGACTCGCTTGCCATCGGCATGGGACCGTTCCTGATGAATGCAGCCGCGTGTCTGGTCACATTGTTCATCAACCAGCAGCTTCGTGATTACAGCGGTGACCTGGGAATCGGAGCTTATGGAATCTGCAACAGGCTCATCTTCATGTTCATCATGATCTGCATGGGACTGAATCAGGGTATGCAGCCGATAGCAGGATACAACTACGGCGCGAAACAATACTCAAGAGTAAAGGAAGTCTTCTGGATGACTGCAAAGCTCGGTACTGTCGTGACATGTATATGTTTCATTATCGGAATGTTCTTTCCAAGAGTGGCAGTAGGCATCTTCACCCATGACGAAGCCTTGATGGAAATGGCATCGCACGGCCTTAAGATATTGGTGATCGGCTTCCCTATCGTGGGATTCCAGATGATAGGAACGAACTTCTTCCAGTGCCTCGGCATGGTGAAGAAATCAGTGATACTTTCGCTCTCACGACAGATAATCTTCCTGCTTCCTCTCCTTTATGTCCTCCCTTTATGGCACGGAGCAAGTGGAGTATGGATGAGTTTCCCTATATCAGATGCGCTGTCCGCATTGCTTACAGCAATTCTCCTAAGAAGGCTTTTCAAGAAATTCAACAAGATACAGGACGGCCAGGATGGAAGTATCCTAGGTGGTCAGATTTAGAATGCCATGGAAAAGAAGATCATCATAAACATCGGACGACAGTTCGGAGCCGGAGGTCTCGCAGTTGCACATGCACTCAGCAAGAGGCTTGGCATACCTGTATATGACAAGGAACTGCTTAAAAAGGCGGCTCAGGAAAGCGGATTCAGTGCAGAATTCTTCGAGCAAAGTGACGAAAAGAAGAGGTTCTTCTCACTGTCCGCCATCTTTACAAACGGATTCGGAGACACTGAAAACTACATGAGTGACAGAGGGCTGTTCAAGATGCAGAGCCAGGCCATAAGAGCTATTGCAGAGCAGGGATCTGCCATAATTGTCGGAAGGTGCTCGGATTACATACTGAGGGAGATGGACTGCGCGCTCAACATATTCCTGACTGCTCCTGTGGAGAACAGGGCCGAAAGCATCAAGGATGAATATGGACTCAGCCTGGAAGAGGCCATGAAGTTCGTCGTGGAAAAGGACAAGGAACGAGCCGACTACTACAATTATTATACATTCGGAGACTGGGGCATTGCATCAACATATGACCTATGTATCAATTCTGCAGTCCTTGGAATCGAAGGCACAGCTGACTACATAATCGAATTCATAACCAAAGCTGGTAAACTCTAATGAGAAGAAAGAGGAAGCATACAAGCAGGACACAACTTATCATAGCAGCCATTACAATCGCCGCCCTTGTGACGGCTTTTGCTTTTATGAAACCCTCTCAGAAATCTCAGATGGAAGAAGAGGATATGCCTGTATATCTGAATGAAGTCATCACCAACTCCCTTTCTGAAATCCAGGAGCTGGAAGGACTTGACAGGAAGGTCAGGAAATTCCTCACCAGATGGCAGATAAAGGGAGCATCACTTGCAGTGACCCGCAATGATTCCCTCCTTTATGCCAAAGGATACGGATGGGCAGATGAAGAACTGCAGGTTGCCATGGAGCCAGGCCATATACTAAGGATGGCATCAGTGTCAAAGCTCATCACCGCAATAGGAATAATGAAGCTCCAGGACAAAGGACTCCTGACAATCAAGGATAAGGTATTCGGTGAGGAAGGCATACTCGATGACCCGTTCTTTACCGAACTTACATCATGTGACAGAAACTATGCAAAGGTAACGGTAGAGCATATCCTGAGACATCAGGCAGGCTTCCGCAGGGATCCTCTGTTTTCTTCAAATGATGTCCAGGCACAGCTCAGACTCGACCACACCCCTACCAAGGAGGATTACTACAGCCTTGTACTCAGCAGACGACTCAGATGGGTGCCCGGAACAAGCCAGAGATATTCCAACTTCGGATATCTCCTACTGTCTGAAATAATAGAAAAGGTATCCGGAATGCCTTACGAACAATTCATAAAGGAGGAAGTGCTGGAACCTGCCGGATGTTATGACATGCACATAGGAGGCATCTATTATGAGGACAGGAAGCCTAATGAAGTTAGATATTACACCCACGAGGGAGACGGTAAATTCATGGCCGAATACAACGGAAGCGGCAGGATGGTGGAAAGATGCTACGGAGGCACCAACCTTCCGCTGCTGTCCGGAGCTGGCGCATGGTGTGGCTCTACAGTTGAGCTTGCAAGACTTGTCGCTTCTGTGGACGGAGATCCTGTAATCGAAGACATAATATCATCCGAAGGCATCTCTCAGATGATAGAATATTACGATTCAGACACCTTCTCGTTAGGATGGAACGACACTGCACCGAACAAGGGATGGAGCAGAACAGGTACATTGGCCGGCACCAGCGCGCTCGTAAAGCGTTTCCCTGACGGAGAATGCTGGATCCTCATTACAAATACAAGTACATATAAGGGCCCCGGTTTCCCTAAGTACACCGACGCCCTTTTCAAAGACTGCCGTAAACTCTACGGCGACAAGCTTCCTGAAAGGAATCTATTTATCTGAGTAATGCTTGATGTCGAATTCTCCTGCGAGGATTCCATATCCGTTCTCAGCCAATGACTCAAGTTCATTTTCTCCAGGATATACCTCAACCGGAGCGATGAACTGTACCATCTCGGTAATAGCTGAAGATATCGGCTTGCTGTATGCAATGCCACCGGTCAGGACAATGGCATCCACCTTTCCTCCTACAACCGTTGCCATAGAACCGATATACTTGGCTACTGAGATACAGAATGCCTTGAGGAAGTCAGCGTATACCTTCTCCCCTGCCTCGGCCTTGCTTACGATCTCACGAAAATCATTCGTTCCAAGGTGAGCTACAGCTCCTCCCTTTCCTACAAGCATCTTCTTGATCTCTGCCTTTGTATATTGACCGCTGAAGCACATTTCCACAAGAGGGAAAGCAGGCACTGATCCCGCACGTTCAGGACTGATAGGGCCGTCACCTCCAAGTGCATCATTCACATCGATGACATAGCCGTTTCTATGAAGGGAGACTGATGAGCCGCCACCCATATGGGCAACGATTACAGTCACATCCATATTGGTCTTACCGACACTGCGAGCGTAACGGCGCACCATCGCACGTGAATTCAAAGTATGGAAGGCTGCCCTGCGGGCGAATGCAGGATGTCCTGAAATCTTGAGTTCAGGAAGCATCTCATCTGAAGTAGGTGCATCAGCGATATATGCCTTGCATATACCCTCGATGCCTTTTTCGCTGCGCGATCTGTTGATATCTGCAGCCATATCATCGGCAATAAGGGCACTGAGGTTGCATGCATGGACACCATCCTTGCCTGCAATCAGAGCATCACGCATTTCCTGTGTAACCTCATATACTCCAGCCTGGATCGGGGTGATCAGGCCTCCTCGTGCCATGATCAGATCTATCGAATCCAATTCGACTCCGTTGCCGGCGAGGAACTCGACTATGGCATCTCGGCGCATTCCTCCCTGATGCATCACAGATTCATACTTAGCTATTTCTTCCGCAGAGTGAGTAAGGTTTGTCTCGAATCTCTGCTCGCCATCCTCATAGAATCCGATCTTGGTAGAAGTCGAACCCGGATTGATTATAAGTATCTTACCTTTCATGACAAGACTAGAACATTGCCGCAATAGCGATTGAATTCAATTTTGTATCGATGCTGTCCGCACGGCTTGAGAGCACGCATGGAACCATGGCTCCTACGAGGATACCCGCCTGTCTTACACCTGGAACAAGCTTTGAGTTTGCCTTGTAGAAAACATTTCCAGACTCGATGTTAGGGAAAAGTATGCAGTCTGCATCTCCTGCAACAGGGCTTACGAGTCCCTTGATCTTCACCGATTCCATATCTATAGCGACATCGAGTGCAAGAGGGCCGTCAGCGATGCATCCTTTGATCTGTCCACGGTCAACCATCTTTGAAAGCATTGCAGCCTCGATGGAAGCTGGCTGGCTTGGCAGCACCTGCTCTGTAGCTGCAAGGATAGCCACCTTAGGCTTTTCCACACCTACAGCCTTAGCTGTCTTGACGAGATACTCCATGATTATCTGCTTCTGCTTGAAGTCAGGAGCAGGGATAACAGCCACGTCACCTACAAAGAGAAGCTTATGATATGAAGGGATCTCGAGTGTAGTACAATGTGTGAGGGTTCCCTTAGGAGGAAGAAGTCCTCTCTCCTTATTGAGGATGGCACGGAGGAACTTGTCTGTAGAGCAAAGGCCCTTCATAAGGAAGTCTCCTTCACCGTCCTTGATCATCTGGACAGCCTGTGCCACAGACTTGAGTTCATCCGGATTGTGAACTATGGTAAACAACGAAGTGTCGAATCCTTCTTCACGACATGCCTTGTCGATCAGAGCCTCATCTCCAACCAGGGTAACATCAGCCAGTCCGAGCTGGACAGCCTTTCCTGCTGCTGCAACTGTGTGGCCGTCAACGCCCCATGCTGCAACCATTCTCTTTCTTGTGCCTCTGCCACGCAGTTCGGCATAGATTTCATCGAATTTTGTAAACATATGCTACTCTTCTTCGTTCTGAACTATGTTCATTGTATCACGTGCAATCATCAGTTCCTCATTTGTAGTGATGAGAGCCACCTTTACCTTAGAATCAGGGGCAGAGATGATGGTATCGACTCCTCTTACAGCATTTGCATCATAATCGAACTTCACTCCAAGGAATGCAAGGTTTTCACACACCCTGCGGCGGAGACGGCTGTTATTCTCACCGATACCGCCGGTAAAGACGATAAGGTCCACACCATTCATAGCTGCAGCATAGGCACCGATGTATTTTGTAATCTCGTATGTGAGCTTCTTAAGCGTAAGCTTCGCCTTAGGATCGCCTTCGTTAGCTGCATTGTCAAGGTCACGTGCATCAGATGAGATACAAGACAGACCGAGGAAACCACTCTTCTTGTTAAGGACATGACTCATCTCAGCCGCAGTAAGTCCTTCCTTCTCCTGGATATATGTAACAACCTCAGGGTCAAGGCTTCCGCTTCGTGTTCCCATGATGAGACCTTCGAGCGGAGTGAATCCCATTGTGGTATCGATCGACTTTCCGTTCACTACAGCTGCAATAGAACTTCCGTTTCCAAGGTGACAGGTCACGATCTTCGAGCACTCGAGGTCAAGGCCTGCGAACTTGGCACCCTTTGCAGACACATACTTGTGGCTTGTGCCGTGGAAACCGTAACGACGGATTCCATATTTCTCATAATACTCATATGGAAGGCCATACATATATGCATATGAAGGCATTGTCTGATGGAATGCAGTATCGAACACTCCCACCTGAGGCACATCAGGAAGGACTGCTGAAACGGCCTTGATTCCAAGGATGTTGGCAGGATTATGAAGAGGTGCAAACACCGAGCACTTCTCAAGCTGAGCGACAACTGCATCCGTGATAAGCTGGCTGCACACGAATTCTTCAGCGCCATGAACGACACGATGACCTACTGCCTCTATATCTTCCAGAGTAGTAAGAACTCCGTATTCCTTGTCGAGAAGAGCCTCGAGGACAGCCTTGATGCCGACGGTATGATTCTCTATCGGCATTTCCTTTACAAGCTGTTCCTTACCTGCCGCATTGTGCTTGAGGCAACCTGTTTCCATTCCGATCCTCTCTACAAGACCCTTGGCGAGGAGATCGTACACCTCATCGTTCTTCATATCAAGAAGCTGATACTTCAACGATGAACTTCCGCAATTGAGTACTAAAATTATCATTTTATTGTGAATTTAAATTATTTCAACCATATCCTCGCAAAGTTACAAAATTATTCACTACTTTAGCAACAATTATTAAGTTTAACGCACCGGATATGCATGTGGAGAGAGATATAGCGGGGATTACGGTACCTTTTATCATCGGTCTGGCAGCTGCAGTCTGCTTCGGAAGCTGTATGACGGGATATTTCATTCCCGTCGCATCCATTTCTCTCCTTCTTTGTTCCATTCCGGCACTCCTTCTGTTTTCCGACATCACAGGTACGAGGAGGCTTGTCCCGAGATGGCCTGCAGTCATCGCCATGATGACCTTCTGCGGCATATTCATCGGCAGCTCCGACCTCCTGCTGGAGGTCAGCCGCCATGATGTTCCCGGCGTTCTGGGCCGCGCGGCGCTCGATTTCGGAGCGCGGCTCCAGAAGAGCATCCGGCTGATACCTTTCACGAATCCCGAGACCAACGGCATAATCAACGCCCTCATCACAGGAGATAAGACAGGAATATCACATGACATAAAGGTGGCATTCCGGGAAAGCGGAGCTTCACACGTACTCGCCCTCTCCGGGCTGCATCTTGGAATAATCTATGTCATCATAAGGAAATCGCTCGGCATCATTGGCAACAGCCCGGCTGCCAAGATGATGAAATCGGTCACTACCATGGCCTTATGCGGATTCTACACACTTGCTACGGGAGCTGGTCCGTCAATAGTCAGGGCATTATTATTTATCATCATAGGAGAGACTGCCATGCTGACCCATAGGAAAAACAGTCTCAGGAGCATGATTCTCACTGCAATGTTCATACAGCTCATCATAGAGCCGTCAGCAATAAAGGACGTCGGGTTTCAGCTTTCATACGCTGCCGTAGCTGGAATAGCATGGATATATCCGCATCTGAGGTCATTCTGGCCGGGAAATCCGTCAGATGACAAGGGTATGGTCAAAGGATTGAGATGGATATGGAACTCGGCTGCATTATCGATTGCATGCCAGGTCACGACAGGACCTCTGGCTTACATATACTTCCAGAGTTTTCCCATGCAGTTCATCCTGACCAATCTGATAGCGATCCCGCTGACGGGTCTGATCATTCCTTCCGCTCTGCTTACGCTTGTCGCATCCAACCTCGGATGCTGCCCTGACATATTGGTAAGAATTACGGAAATGCTGGTCACAGCCCTTTCCGAATCATTATACATTATCTCTACTCAAGGGTAAATCCGGAAGAACACCAGGTAGAGAAGACACCGTTGTCGTCATAGACAAGACAACCCTCGAGGTCCGGACGGGAGTCAAGGAACGTCTTTGATTCCTCGAGGCCTATTACCATGCAATATGTGGCATAGGCATCTGCCAAGATGCCATTTTCAGCTACTATTGTCGCACTCAAGAGATTATGAGTTACCGGATATCCTGTGCGAGGGTCGATTGTGTGGGCATATTTCTTTCCGTCACGGATATAGAACTTCCTGTAGTTTCCAGACGTAACGACTCCATGAGGTCCCTCAGGCATGCGGAACACACCCTGAAGTTCCGCCCCAAGTTCATTATTCCCATCAACCGGTCTGTCTATGCCTATTGTCCATGGCTTGCCGGAAGGGTTCCTGCCGTCACAGAATATCTCTCCTATGTCAACCATCATGTCACTGACACCGATGGAATACAGATAAGCAGCTACGACATCGCAGCTATATCCCTGAGCTATAGCATTATAATTCAGCTGAGGCAAAGGAGGCGTCCCCTCAAATCTTCCCTTCTCACAGAGAAGCATTGAAAATCCGTCGAGAGTCCCGTCAGGACGGATAGCCGCCTTCATATCTGAAAACATCCTGTTCATTCCGCATCCTTTCATCACCTGATTGACCATTTCATCAGAAAGCATCTCACTGTTCCTGAATCCGAATCCCCACATATCGAACAATGGAGCTGAAGCTGCATCCACTACACCTCCGGTCTCATCATATATGTCATAGGCATGAGAGTACATATCAAGGAAAAGGCTGTCCGGAGTTATGGTATCACCGGCATTGAACCTGCTGACAAGGGAATTCTTATTGTATCCGGAAAGTGAATTATCGATATTGATAAGTATCTCATCCACATTTTCCTTTATCTCCTGAGGCTTCACCTTCAGTCCCTTCATATTCAGAGTCACCTTGTAGACACCGCCTTGGGCGTATCCTGAAAATGTGACATATCTGTCCCTAGAACTACATGAAACGATTCCTATGGCAAGGAATGAAAGTATAATAAGTTTGAATATAGCTTTCATATTTATATCCGGCGGCAAAGTATTTGTACAAAGGTAGCGGTTTTTCAAATTAATTTGACGATATTTGCACGATTATACACCTAAAATTGCAAGACAGACAATGAGTCATAGAAAACTGAACTCTTTCATTCTTACAGCAGCCTGCATCCTTGCCCTTGCTTCATGCAAGAAGGACGAAGACAGCGGCGTATCCCTTCCTTCACTCAACGGAACGCTTCGTTTTGAATTACCGAGGTATATACTCCAGAATGCTACCGTAAAGATGACTCCAAGCGGTGTCACACACCCGGAAGGAGAAGAGCTGGGATACTATTGGAAGGTACAGACATCCAAGCCTGCCCCTGATACGACAAGATACGAAAACGGTCTCGACAAGAATGGTAACCCGTCAGACGGCTCGTTCACATATACATTCCCTGACACATTGAAGACATACTCCGTAGGAGGATATGCCTATGCACAAGGTTATACATACACCAGTACAAGCATGTCGACCACTATAGTGAAGGGAGGTCTGAACGGTTCCATCACAGGTCTCGGCCTCAACCCAAGCCAGACAATGACAGAAGAGATCAACGGCCGGAAATATACATATGTGACTGTGGGTGAAACAGACTGGATGTGCAGAAACATCAGCGATCCTTCTGCCGGCGCTCCATATGCGAACTGCAAGGCCATGGACGACGTGTTCGGAAGATATTACAGTTACGAAGAGGCTCTCACCATCTGTCCTGAAGGATGGGAACTACCTTCGGATGCAGACTGGGCAGCATTGGCAAAGGCAGCCGGAGCGACAGATACAGAAAATCAATACAGCGACTTCAAGGGAATAGCTGCAGCCATCATGGCAAACGCATATTTCAACGAAGAGATGATGTGGGAATACTGGCCTGAGGTTGGAGACATCACAAATTCGACCGGAATTTCAATGATACCTGTTGGATACGCCATGTTGAACGGAAAGAGCTCGGAGACAGTAGAAAGTGAGTTCCTGGATCACACCTATCCAAACGCACAGTTCAAAGGTTACCTGAGCTATGCTGCATTCTGGACTGCTGACAAGGTTGAAAATGAGGAAGGAATGGCATATTACAGATATGTGATCGCACAGCAGCCGGACCTCATTATCGGAAAGACATCGACCACATCGTTCGGAGCATCGGTACGATGCATCAGAAAGAAATAACGTACTGAAATCTATCTGAGATCCGTCACTATCCAATCAGAGCCGAATTCTGACTGAGGCCTGAAAGAAGTGACGGATTTTTTATTTACCGCCTCAAAGGAAAGGATGGTGGCAGTCACAGAAATGCCGTCAGGCAGAGATAGCGACATGCCGGTCAATCTTCCGTCTTCCGAAAAGGTACAGTCCACCTCATCTGAATCCATCAGGGCCATCAGAGCCGCATCCAGCCCCTGCTGTCCACCAGAGACTGCTGCCTCGACATATACTTCCTTGGAGCTGGCATCGACAGTCCATATAGTCACGCCGTCACAATAGACATCCATAGTTTCAGTCTTCATCACATATGCGTCACCTTGTGCCTCAATGAATGCCTTTCCAGTCATCCTCGTCTGCGACATGGACAGCTGGAAATCAGCTTCCATGATTACACAATTTTCGGCCAGTACCGTACGCAAGGCATCCATATGCGGATTTTGTGCATGCAGGGCCGCTGCATGCACAAAAAGCATGATGATGAGAAATGATATTCGTTTCATATTACTGATTGAGGAATGGAGCCATCACCTCTTCAAGTTCATCTATAGTAGAAACCAGCACCTGACGAGGCTTCGAGCCTTCCTGAGGTCCCACGATGCCAGCAGCCTCAAGCTGATCCATCACCCTGCCGGCTCTTGCATATCCCATACCCAGCTTTCTCTGGAGATCCGAAGTGGATCCCTTCTGTGATATCACCACAGTCCTTGCGGCATCCTCAAACATAGAATCAATATTCTGGATATCTATCATGCCGCCTCCGGCTTCACCATCCTGAGCCTCTGGGACAGGAAGATAATAAGGAGTGCCGTAACACTGTCTGTATCCGTTCTGGTCCCCTATGAACTTGGTTACCTTATTGATTTCAGCCATGCTTACAAGAGCACATTGGATACGCTCTACCTTGACACCGGCGTAATAGAGCATATCTCCCTTACCGATAAGGTTTTCAGCTCCCGTTGCATCAAGAATGGTCCTTGAATCGACTCCCGAGAGAACTCGGAAAGCGATTCGCGTAGGGAAGTTAGCCTTGATCAGACCTGTAATTACATTCACTGATGGGCGCTGTGTAGCTATGATCACATGGATTCCGGCTGCCCTACCCTTCTGAGCCAGACGGATGATAGAAGCCTCTATGTTCTTTGCCGACTTCTTGTCTTCCGGACTTGCACCACCAGCCATGATAAGGTCTGCATACTCATCTATCACGACCACGAGATAAGGAAGGTACTTATGACCCTCTGTCGGGAGCAGATATCTGTCCTTATATTTCTCGTTATATAGCTTGAAGTCGTTTACGCCTGCCTTAGCGAGGAGGTCATATCTCTCGTCCATCTCTATGCAGAGCGCATTCAGCACCTGCTCGGCCTGCTTAGCCTTCTTCACGATCGCATTCCTCTTCTCATCCTCCTCATCTGCAGCAAGAGGCAGCACAGCAAGATAATGTTTCAGAAGGGAATTATAAGCTGTGAACTCCACAGCCTTAGGGTCTATGAAGACAAACTTGAGTTCCGAAGGATGTTTAGCGTACAGGAGAGAAGATATTATCACATTGAGTCCTACCGACTTACCCTGCTTTGTCGCACCAGCTACAAGAAGATGAGGTGCATCCGCAAGATCGAATGTCTTGACCTTCTGGGCCAGGGTCGAATATCCTATGGCGACAGGAAGCTCAGCTTTACTGTTACGGAATGCATCATCATTGAGCATCGATTTGAGAGGTACGATTGAAGGTGTGCTGTTCGGCACCTCGATACCCACTGCACCAGGCAATGTCACCACACGTACACCACCCACTTCAAGGGCCATGGCTATCTCCCTGTGGACGCTCTCGATTGCAGCCACCCTCATACCAGGGGCGAGTACGATCTTATACAGCGTCACTGTCGGGCCTACTACTGCTGTAACCTTCTCAACTTCGATCTTATAGTTCTTGAGCGTAGTCCTGATGCGATTGTTATTGTTGTCAAGCTCCGCCTGACTCACCACATGCTGTCCCTCGGTATAGTCCTGAAGCAGGTCGAGTGGTGGCGGGAAATCATAACGTTCCAGTTCAGCACGGTTATCGATCCTCGGAAGTTCTTCAGTGACAGGCACAAC
>JAEIGA010005541.1_pt1 | contig 19284 bp, 24 predicted proteins | sample 9270691 | NCBI WGS metagenome assembly JAEIGA01 (sample SAMN17057246, study PRJNA624740) | gut metagenome | biome: biome; isolation source: fecal sample | host: Bos grunniens | place: China: Xizang | collected 2019 | reverse complement strand
AGCATATCACTATCAATATCAGTTACTTGCTTTGCAAGTGATACTAGTGTTGCAGTATCTACTTTTTCTTCACTTGCAGATTCTTTTTTATCTAAAAACTCGATACGATCTGCGATAACTTCAGTTACATAAACTTTTTGACCTGCTTCATTGTCATAGTTGCGTGTATTGATTCGCCCTTGTAAAGCAATTTGTGAGCCTTTAGAAAGGTATTTATCCATAAGGTCAGCAGTTTGGTTATACGCAACACATGGAATAAAATCTGCACCTTCTTTGGCTCTATTTACTGCTAGTGTAAAACCTACTACACTAGTACCATTTGTAGTCTTTTTTAAAACTACATCTTTAGTTAATCTTCCAATAAGTAAAACTTGATTCATTATTTATCTCTCCTTTATATCCGTTTCTATATCTTTTAAAGTCAAGTCAAAGTACATATCTTTAATCTTGTCCATTTCAGTTTGATTATTTGCCATTTTAAACATCAAATATCTCTTCATTAATTCTTCTAAATGAGCATCCTTTGTGGATGTTTCTTCTTGTTTAGTCCATTCAGGAACAATCTCTTTAGATTTAGGTTGTATTTTCAATTCATAGAATGATTTCCAACTATGCTCTATAGATTGATTTACAATCTCAACTTTAGTAGCATCATCATTCGATAATTTGGATAAAGCATTAAGATTTAGTTTTAAAGCATGAGTGGTATAACCCTTCATCTTCTTACGCATCTCTACATAGTCTTTTAGAGCAGAGATAAGTTGAGGATCAGTAGTATAAGATTCAATCAAGGAAACGAATGTTTCTTTAGGTTTATCTTCTTTCCTATCCTTTTCTTTACTATACTTATCTATACTATCCTTACCTATACTATCCTGTGTTGCCATTTGGTTGTCATTTGGTTGCCAAGTGGTTGCCACGTTATCTAAAATAGGTAAACTTTCAGTATATGAGCCATTATCTTTAAGCATTAATCGTGTCATTTCCTCTTGATATTGAGTAGGATTGTATCTATCTTTTCTCAATAGGTTGTGCATTCTCCAATGCTTGATAACAACTACACCTGTTTCAAATGCAATGATGAATCTTTTAGCAATTAACAACTTTAAATCATCATCACAACACCCAATCATTCTTTGGATTTTCTTTGGATTGTTTATAAATCCATCATCATCTGCTCTCATGTTCAAATGAAAGTACAATGCTTGTGTAGATAATGGCATATCCAAGAAAGCATCACTATCTACGATTTTTTGTGTAAACATCCTTCTCTCTGCCATTAGATAATCCCCATTTCCTCAAGGTCGAATTTGATATTATCTGCCTCGCCTAAAGCCTTGCGTGTTTGGGAATACTTCCATAACAAGTTCAATGCTCTTTTCTTACCATCTTGAATAGAAGCCTTAATCTCTTCTTTATCACTTGTTAATTTGTAACCTTTGCCACTATGTACGATGTATGTATCAACTTCATGTCTCCAATATTTCTTGTTGTAATCTTCAACAAAGAATCTCCATTTACGCTCATGAAGTGTAATTCCATCTTGCTTTGCTCTAGCAAGTATTTCTTTTTTTGTTGACCAATCTTGACCTATATATCTCTCCATTTCTATACCTCACTTATCTCAACTTCCACTCTAGGAGTGTCGCTATAATACTTTTCCATTGTTAATTTCACCACTTGCTTATCATCATCGAATGCTCGACCATTAAGGGCATCCAAGATTGCTTTGGCAATGTTATCTAAATCAGGCTTTGTTGTAGGTCTAATTGATCCATCCAACATCAATGCCTTATTCTTTTTTGATGTGCTTTTTGGAATAGGGCAATAAACCACCATTTCTACCCCAAGTTGTCCATCTAATTTGGCTTTTTCTTCGCACATATCGAATGATAATTTCACCAAATTCTCATAATTAACTGTCTTTTCAGGAGTGTAACTTCTTACGAATCCACCTCTACTTGAGAACTTTGGTCTACCTTTGGCTACAGGCTTTCCGTATACTGTGAATCTCATTATTCATCCCTACCTTTAATGTAGTTTTTGTGGAAGATTTCCATAAACTTCTCATGCCCATATTTTTCTTCAAAAATCTTTTGTGCATATGCTTGTAAATCCTCACGCATCCTAGTGTTGAAATGTACTGAATTATCACTCATGTTATGATGATAAGGACACAAATATGTCACTAACCCCCAAGTATGACTCGCAGGTCTGTTAGCGCCCCCAAATACATGATGCATATGTATTCCATGCGACATATATCTTCCACATATAAAGCATCTATGTGTATCTTCTTGTAAGATGCTGTTAGGCTTTTTACCGTAGTTGTAACTCATTCTTTCACCTCACTTATCATGTGTGCTAGTAGTGGAACAATCATAAGAATCATTGAGATAATTCTCATAACTACTACTGCCAAGTCTTTTCTATAAACCGATAAAGCAAATAAGAACAATCCAATTGCTGAAATCAATATGATCCACTTTTTACTGATTACCAAACTCTTCATATTTGACAGCTTCCATTTTCTTTTTCACAGCGTTCATCTTTGCTTCAATGCTTTCATAAGCGATTTTGAAGCGTTTTAAGTCGCTTTCTAACTTTGCAAGAGTCAATCTCTTGTCTTTAACAAATTCACTTGCAATGGCTTGGAAATAACTCATAGCAGGTGCTTTACCTGTATTCATTTTTTCCCATGCATCACGTTGCTTGTACACTTGTAGGCTTTCTTCGTTTTCTAACTCTGCTTTATTGATGTAAACAGCTTCGTGTAGCCTTGCTACCATTTCTCCAATCAAGTACATTTGGTTAGCCAAGTTCTCGATGTTTAATGCATATTGATATGGAGTGAATGCATCCACATCGTATTTGCTAATAAGCATTGTTAATTGCTCTTTAACTTGTTCATTTGACCATTCTTTAATATTGAATGGATTGAATAAATAAAGTTTCTCATTCATCTTTTGATACCTCGTATTCTTCTAATACCTTTAGAATTTCTTCTTTAGATTTAGGATCAATCTCAACCAATCTTCCTAAATCCTTTTTTGGTAGCCACAAGCAGAAACACTTCTCAAATACTTCTCCATATGCCAATTGATACATTCCTAATTGCCACTCAAGTGCCTCTACATCTAACTTTGCAGTTGTTTTAATGTCTACTAGTGAACGTTTACCTTTGATGTTGGCAATCATATCTAATCGACCTGCATACTTATCTTTGTAGTGAACTATTGTCTCTTGCTCTGCTACTTCTATTTGATTTTCTTCTTTGAGTCTTAAATATTGCTCAAATGTTATTTGCTCCATTGGTTTTAAACTAAATGGTAAATTTGATTCATAGCACTCAATTGCATTGTGTACGTTTGTACCGAATTGAGCCTTGCTTTTTAGAATCGCTGTAGGGATGTTTGAATACTTGGTAGGAAATATGAATTGTAAGATTTCGCTTACCGAAGGAATTAGGCATCCCTCATATATGTATTGATGAGTTTCATCTATGTACTCTAATCTTTCCATGTAACCACCACACTCGCTTTCACAGGTGATGTTTTAACAAAGGAATCGTATAACCCTTGTTCTTTTAAAGCCTTTGTATCGACACTAGAACGTGTTGTAGGTGCTTTATATGTGATGCGAACATTGTCGCTTTCGTAAGATTTGATTCCGTTATCTTCCATTGCTTTAAGCATGGCTTCTTTGATTTGTTTCTCAAGCATATCCATTCTTACTTTTTCAACTTGGAATGCTCTTAATTTTTCTTCAACTACTTCTGATAGAACTAATGCTCCATTTTCTACTTTTACTAATTCCATTACTTTTTACCTCTTGCCTTAATCATTTTTGATGCTTCTTCTACTGATAATTCATCAATAGTTTTGTTTAGATTTGTAAGCATCTTGTTAAGTTCTTCAGGCTTATAAAGTGTAATGATTAAGTCCAATTGATTTTTTGTTGCTTTTGTGATAGGTGCATCTTCAGGTAGATCCTCTCCTGCGTAGATATATAAGCCTAAACCATGTCTTGCTACTGCTTTAGTTAAACTTCTTTGAATTGTTTTATTAACATCAAACGAAGTAACCTTTTCCAATGGAATTGAATTGTTTCTAAAATCCATAACAGGTAATTGTTCGATATGTTCCAATCCTTCGATTGTTACCCCTGTCTTTACCCAACAAGTTCTGCCATCAGTAAAGTAATTCACTAAACCATATTCGGTTTCTCTTTCATAAATTGTGTATGTAGCATTAGGGAATAACTTCTTAACTTCTCCCCATGCGTACGCCCATGCTAAATATGTAAGTCCATTTTTCTTTTCAACTTTATCGTTGACATTGATTTTATTTAATTGATTAAAAATTGATTCAGTCATTATTCTTTAATCTCCTTTTCTTCATCGTATTGATTCTTAACTCTTGCAATAACGCTAACGATTCTACGTTCCGTAATTCCTAACTTTGTTAGTTTCTTAAAATCCTCTATACTCATTGCAAAGAATGTTGATGTGGCATCAGTTAATTCTTCCAATGAACGATGAGCCAAGTAGTATTTGGAGATACATCTTTCAATTGTGAAATCAATTAATGCTTGATATTTTTCTTCCAATTCCTCGCATTCCAATTCATTTTGAATTGATGCGTTATGGTTTTTAAAATTTAGTAGTAATAATTCGTTGTATTTATCAACACTTAATAAAACTGTATTCTTTTCCATATTTACTCCTCATCTTCCTCATACTCATAAACTTCTTCAAAATCTTCACTATGACAACAAGGACACGCTTGATATGTCATGTAATTGTGGTTTGGGAACAATCCCCCAACACCGAAATAGTTTTCATATGTGGTTTTGATTTCGATAGGATCATCGAACTCACAATCACAATTCCTGCACTTATACATTTTTCTTTCCTACCCTTTCTTCATTTGGTATAATCTTCTTGAAAATCAATTTGGCGAGAGATTTTCACTTGGCACTCTTTGTAGTGCCTTTTTTTCTTGTAAACTCAAGAATTGCCTGTTCTAAAACTTCTTTATTAGGCTCACCTTTGATAATTACTCTTATCTTCATTTTAGATTTCCTCAATTCTATTGAGTTTCTAAAGTAAAAAAATAAGGTTGAATATCGTTTTCATTTGCCTCTAAAAGAACAATCGCTTTTGAGATTTCAGGTTGCGTAAATGGAACTTTATTGTTCAATTTAAGCGAAACGCTTCTTTCAGATAACTCCATTGCTTGTGCGAAAGCCAATTGTGTTCCAAACTTCTCAACAATTTTCCCTTTAAGTTTGTTGTAATTGTATCTCATAAATGCTCTCTCCTCTCTAATGTCCTCAATTACCTTGAACAATTAAAATTATACTCTTTCTTCCATATATGTCAATACTTTTGTTCAATTTTGTTGAGTTTTTGTTTTGCTATTGAACTTTAATTCATTATAGGTTACAATGGATATGAAAAGGGAGTTGGTAAAATATGAAAGGAGCAACAACATCTAACAGACTAAAACAAATTATGACAATTCGTGGTCTAAAACAAGTAGATGTATTAAGAAGTTGTGAGCCGTATTGTAAACAATATAATGTCAAAATGGGGAGTAATGACTTGAGCCAATACGTTAATGGCAAGGTACAACCAAAACAAGACAAATTATCTATTCTAGGAATGGCTTTAAATGTAAATGAAGCATGGTTAATGGGATATGATGTTCCAATGAATAGAGAAACAAAAGAAGATAAACTCATAGAAACAATAAAAAATAATGTATTCAATGATGATGAAGTCGACCAAATACTTAATTTTATTGATTTTTTAATAAGCAAAAGGAAGTGATTAAATGGCTGAATACTTAATGTACTTAAGAAAGTCAAGACAAGATGATCCAAATGAAACGGTTGAAGAGGTTTTGTCTAAACATGAAGTACAATTACAAGAACATGCACTTAAAACTATAGGTTATAGAATACCTACTAAAGATATATATCGTGAGGTGGAAAGTGGAGAAACTATTGAGAGCAGAAGCAAAATAAAAGAACTCTTTGCTAGAATGGAAAGAGAAAAAGATTTAATTAAAGGTGTATTAATAATTGATGTTAGTAGATTGACTAGAGGCGATCTATTGGACATGGGAATCGTAGTCCATAATTTCTTATACACAAACACTCTTGTTATCACTCCAAACAAAACATATGACTTGAGTGATAAGTACGATAGAAAGTTCTTTGAAATGGAATTATCAAGAGGTAGCGATTATTTAGAGTATACTAAAGAGATTTTAGTAAGAGGTAGAGTTGCTAGTAAGAGAAGAGGAAACGTAATTTCTTCCATCCCACCTTATGGATATGACAAGATTAAAATAGGCAAAGATTGGACATTAATTCCAAATGAAAAAGAAGCTGTTTATATTCCAATGATATTTGATTGGTACTTGGATGGACATGGTGCTTACACCATAGCAAATAAACTAGATGAGTTAGGTGCTAAACCTAGAACGCAAGACAAGTTTTCGTTGGCTACAGTAAGGAATATCTTACGAAATGAAGTCTACTATGGCAAGGTGAGAATCGGTCATAGAACGCAAGAAAAGGTGCTTGAGAATGGTGTGGTCAAAAAGAAAAGAAGTCGCATCAAAGAATATGAGTTAGTTGATGGTAAGCATACTCCATTGATTACCGAGGAAACATTCATGAAAGTTAAAGAGAAAATAGGTACTAACACAAGAGAAGTCAATGACAAAGAGTTAAGAAATATGTGGGCAGGTCTTATGGTTTGTGGTCTTTGTGGCAGAATTGTAGAACGTGTTGGATATTCTCATAGACCACCAAGAACGAGATGCACAGGAAAAAGAACGTGCGATAATATTTCGCACAACTTTGATCCTATAGAAGATGCAATAATCAAAGAGTTAAAAGAAAAACTAGAAGATTTTGAGGTCAACTACAAAGAGAATGCTCAAGCAACAAAGAATGATAAAGAAGTATTGATTGAGTCATTAAAATCACAGTTAGTTGATGCCAAAAAGAAACAAGTTCAAATATGCGACTTTTTAGAAAGTGGTGTATATACTGTAGAAATGTTTGTTGCTAGAAATAACAAAATAAAAGATGAAATTGAAAGAATAGAATCTGCATTAGAAAATGCTGAAAAGGAAATACCAAAGATACAAGAAGCAAAGGAATATATTATTACATTCCATGAAACATTGGATATGTTAAAGGATGATAGTATTTCTCCTAAAATAAAAAATGAATATCTAAAGAAGATAATCAAGGTCATATATTACACTAAAACCAAAGAAGAAATCACTTTGGATATTCATTTACAAATGTGAGGTAGCATCGTGTACCTTATTCGTATGCTACACATTGATACCTACAGTAATTAAGCATCTTTTCTACCTATATATCATTTTGATAAATATGTAGTATAATAATAGTGTAATGGCAGGTATTCTTCATTAGACATATTCCTTCTAAATTTATGCACCGAAAGAAAGACTAGAAATAGTCTTTTTTTCTACACATATTTATTTCTTAAAATGATGATGATATGATAATAATGTCCATAGGCTAACTATATGGATATACCTACTAATATCGCAAAAATCAAAAAACAAGGAAAAAGGCAATCGAAGAACGGAGCGATTGCTTTTTTTCTACACATATTGCATTTGTATTCATAGATGTTATTATATTCATGCACAGGAAGTGCTAGAAAGAATAGTAAACACATATTATTATTTCTATTGGAAAGATGAAGTGAAGGCAGTATTATTACTGCTTTTTCTTCGCAAAAAATCTTCTTTTCTACTTGTATTGCATTTGAGATTGATCCTGATATAATTATTTCATCTCCATGATGTTCCTTATTGAAAATAGAGAACGAGAATGCAACCCTTATGGGTTGTTTTTCTTTGCATAAAAAGTCTTTTTTCTACTTCTATTGAAATTTAGATATATGATGGTAATATTTAGTTGTACTTTTAGTTTCATTTTTTCATATTTTTTTCACCTTTCTGCAAGAGAAGTCAATCATGTACAAGTGGTTGGCTTTTCTTTTAAGCATCTTTTCTACTTGTGTTGAATTATTACATCTCTATGATATGATTATATAGTCTTCAATGCTCATAGAGGATCATGCTACTTTTAACAAATTCTTCGATTTTAACATGGAAAAGACTCTCGAAAGGGAGTTTTTTTCATTATATTTAACTCGATAGAAAAAAGACTAGGTTTTACCCTAGCCTTTTATTTTGCTTTTAAATATTTAACAGCAATCCATGTATTACATGATAATAATGCTTCTTTTTCGCCTTTGTGAACTGCGAATGCCTTAACTTTCCAATCTCTTGATGTTAAGTATGTAGATGCCTTTTGACCACGATTTGAAGCCAATCCACCGATTTTAGCATCACTAGATACATCAACCATAGCACCTAGTTTAACTTCCTTTGTAGAGGCTTTAGATAACTCGTTGACTCTCTTTTGAACAGCTTCGTATTTATCTCCAAGAGATTTAACTCTTGCTTGTCCATTTCCATGTTTACCTGCTAAAACTTCTTGTGCTAACTCATCAATTGACTTCTCAACTAAAGTTCCTACAGTTGGTTTAGCAGGTGCTACTACTTCATCATATTTAGGAACACCATAGCCACGAATGTATTTACCATTCACTTTGATTGTTCTTCTCTTAACTGCACTATCGCAATTTCCTTCGATAACTGTGATAACTCCATTTTCGACCTTTTCTACGATACCGATATGGTCAGGTGAGTTTTTGTTATCTCCACTTCCACTATCTTGCCAATCGTATAACATGATGTCTCCTGCTTTAGGAACGTATGAATCACTTTCTACCCAACATCCTAGTTTCTTGAATAAGTTCACATGATAATGGCAACTTACTTCAGTTGGAATGATTGCAGTATAGCCTAATTTGATTGATACTGCACTCACGAATAGAGAACACCAAGCACTCTTGTAAGATGGCTTATATCCTCTTGCTAAAGGCTTGTGTCCGTTGTAAATATCAACGATTTGTTTATGTGTTGCATCCCCTTGTTTTGCACCTAACCATGCTTGTGCTTGTTTTACTACTTCGCTTCTTAAATATGCCATAATAACATACCCCCTATTTATTGATTAAATATTCTTGGATTTCATTACGAGCATTTTTTAATTGGTCAATGCCATTGCCTGTAATGTCATGATTAATTGTTACTAATGAACTTTGTAGATTCAATCTAACAGCAGATTCGATTTCTTTTAATCTCTCATCAATTTTTTCTAATTTTTCTTCATGTGCTAAAAGCATTTTGGTTTTATCCTCATTTGGTTGTTTGATTTCTTTCCAAATCTTTATCACACCCCAAATTGAAAGAGCAAATCCACAAAGCCATAAAATATCATCGCTTGTGATTGTGAATTGCATTTACTACTCCCCTTTCACAATTGCCTTAATTTTTTCATTTGTTTCTAGCAAATGTCTCATTTGCTCCAATGCTTCATCTACCCATCCACTAAATGTTTCAAAGGAAATCAATGATACCCAATTGAATTTTTCGACTGCCATGTCATAAACCATGCGTAATTTTAATTGACCTGTTTTTCCACCTAAAGTGGCTTCAGCTTCGGTTACTGCGTATAGTAACCATTGTTTGATGTTTGCAATTTGTTGGCTTGTTGGCATTGCTAACCAATTCTTAATTGCAATGCAACCAACTACACATACTGCTACACCAACTAAAATTAAATACCAATTTTCAAGAATCCATGCCATCATTTTGCTCCCCCTTTTTGATTTGTTGCATATAAACGAGTCTATCCGTAGCACTTAAACAAAAGTACGGTAAAACTCCTAATGCCATGTTTTGAACATAATCTAACATATAATTAAAATGATCTAACTCATCCCAATATAACCACAATCCCATAAGCCATGTAATTGTGATGATTAAAAGGATTACTATTGTTATTTTTTTAGAAAATTGCATCTTTTTCATCGTAATCACTCTCCTACAATAACTTTTACCCCTGTAATAGTCACATTCCCTTCACCATCATCTTTGACTGTCGCTACACTACCAAGTGAGATAGTGCCAATTAGCGAACTTGCACTTGATAATGTAGCAGTCATTGTGCTTGGTGGTTGTAGAAATCCTGTTAGTTTCATTATTCTACCTCTTGCATGATAGTTAATTTGCCTGTTAGGAATGTGTCTACAGTTCCATCATTCATTGTAATTTGAATGTCATAAACACATTCGCATGGTTGTGGCATTTGTTTTGTATCTTCAGGAGTTAAGTGTAAAACAAGAGTGTCAATAGGGATTTCTTTAATGATGCAACAAGTAGTATCAGTATATTTTCTTTTTACTGCAAAGCGAATATAATCGCCCTCAACAGGAATATACTCATTACCGTTAGCATCCATAATGTTAATTTTTGTTTTTAGAGTGTCACCTCTAGTCATTGTGATATTATTTGAAATAATTTTTACTGACATAAAATCATCCCTTTCTAACCTGTGTATTCGCTTGTGAATAACATTTCTTCTTGACTATCAAAACTAAAAGTAACTGCAATATGACCTGTGTCAAAATGTTTAACAACTTGATAAGGTATACAAGTTACTTGTGTACCGATACGAATATAAACACCACCGTTATACATAGCAGTTTCAAATTCGATAGTCGTTACTTTTTCAGTACACGCTAAGTCTTTATACAAATATTCATCTTTTAACTGACTATAAAAAATAGTCGCCACAGGTTTTTCATAATACACATTAGGTAACTTGTTAATTTTAGTGTATTTAATAACTGTCATTGTTACATCATTTGTTGAGCCATCGGTAAACACCATCATGTTTTGAATACCATAACCAATAGCACTCATATCCACAGTAACAATACACATAGGTTCACCATTATCTTCAACACCCATATCCAATGGACCAGCATTACCAACAAAATACATTACACCCATATCCGTAATAAATGTTTGTGAAATATATTCGTATTCAGTACCATTTACAATAACTTTGTATGCACAATTAGGTTCGATTGAAAAATCTAACTCATACGCACCTTCCGTTTGACTATATGTTTTATTTTCAACAATTGTTTCACCACTTGAATAATCAATGCCAAAAGGTGCATCTTGAATACTACTCCAACCGACATAGTAAGTATCACTACCACCAAAATTTAAACTTTTTAATAATTTATTAGTCATATAAATACCCCCTATCCAATGACTACATTTCCATCATTATCACTTGCACTAACACCATTAACAGTTACATGACCATCATTATCAGTAATTGTTACACCACTAATAACAACATTACCGTTACCATCATCAGTAGCACTAATACCACCACTAGCAGTTGGTAAAGTAACACTACTAATTGAGCCATCACTACCTACTAATTTAAGTTCAGTACCATCTAACTGAAGTGTATAAGTGATAATTTCAGTTTTTAATGCATAATTATTTGCATCTTCAAATTTATCTAATTTTTGTTTATCTGCACTAGACATTAAGCCATCATGAGTATGCTCTTTTAGTGAATATTCACTATGCTCATGTTCTTTTGATGCATATTCATTGTGAGTGTGATTTGTTAGAGAATACTCACTATGCGTATGTTCTTTTTTAGCATAATCAGTTGGCAATTCACTCTTTAAGGCATAATCACTCAAGTCTTGATGTTCAGTTAAATACTGATTATGTGTGTGTTCCTTATTTGCATACTCGCTATGCGTATGACTAGTTAATGAATAATTATTATGTGTATGCTCTTTTTGTGCGAAAGTATCATTAACGCTATCTAATTTAGATTTATCCTCTTTTGACATCAAACCATTCGCACTAGAAGATGCTACCGATGTACTTGCTTTATTGTTCCACGTTGATTTCTCCGTATCACTTACAAATCTATAAGTAGCACTTTGAGTAATCATTGATGCATCATGTGTACTAGGATGGACATATTTATTAGCACCATCTTCGATACCATTTAACTTAACCTTATCACTAGAACTCATAGCACCATCTTCGGTTGTTGTTGCTAAAGATAATAAACCTCGTGCGATTTTACCATCCGTAACAACAGGTGCATAAAGTTGCTTATTAGTATTGCTATCTGCATCGTAGAAAGTCATCATCCAAATTCCGTTGCTAATAACTAAATTATCGCTAACTTCTCTTACAATATTCTTTTCTGCATATTCTTCAATGTTATCAAGTTTGAATTTATCTAAATGATGCATCAACCCATTTGCAGTTTTTGTTGCCACTTCATAAGTAGTGTCTTTCGTTGGTGGAGTATATCCTAAAGCACCAACTACATTATCTTTATCTAAACTAATAACACCACTTTCAACACTAATGTTTGAGCCAACTTTAACACCACCTAATCTACTAGATGTAGCAGTTGGCAATGTATATATAGTATCTTGAGCAGGGATTCCCAATCCTGTAATATCGCTTTTTGTAATTGGATTTACTTCGCTAACATGACCTTGAGCATCTACAGTAACTTTGTATAACCCATTGACTTTAGAGTTATAATTAGGATGTAAATAATTGTTAGCAAATGAGTCGATATTATCTAATTTTGATTTATCACTTGCTGACATAAAACCATTTTGAGAATCAGTAGCATTAAGGTGAGTATGATCCAATTTAGAAAATCCTGTAATATATCCTTCATAGTTACTTGCGTGTAAAATTTCAGCTACAGTATTGTCAACAGTTACACTTGGTTTGTCATTATAGAAACCAATTCTACCAATTTCATTAGACTCATTGTCATTAAAACCAATAAAGTTAAAATCTTTTTGTGTAGATTCAATTACTAATGGAGTAGGACTACCACTAACAATTGTTCCACCTGTAATTGGTAAATAATCGTGTTCATGTTTAGGTGCATACTTTTCATCAAGAGAATCAATTCTATCGTTGATTGCAGTATTTGTTTCATCAATGACACCATTTAACTCGCTTTTTGTATCATCAATCTTGCCATTAAGTTCAGTTTTTGTGTTTTCAATTGCAGTATTTAATTCAGTTTTAGTTGCATCAATATTAGCGTTAAGTTCATTTTGGGCTACTACAATTTCTAAATGTAAATCAGTTCTTTCATTTGTAATCGTAGTATTTAATTCAGTTTTTGCATCCTCAATTAATCTATTAGTTTCACCCTTTGTATACGCATCAACGAACTCACTATCTAATTGCTTGATAACACCAAATCCTGTGTATTCATCAATTGTTAATCTAGTAACTAAAGTGCTATCAGGCATATACATAAACCAAGTACCTTTTGTATATGAATTGCCTAGCCATGTACAATCGTTATATGCAACAATCACATATAACCCCATAGCTAAAATGTCAGCATTATATTGATGATACCCTTTAGGTTGTTCTTTCTTAATTAGTTCAGTTATATCTCTTTCTACAGTTGTATTACCATAAAGATAACCCATAAGTGTACAACCTTTGTCAAAATCACTTGCTGTTGGTGTGGCATTAGAAACTTTATACATATTACCAACAATTTCTAAACCACTAGTATTACCATCCCAAATAAGAGTGTCTCCATTTTCAATTTTATAGAAAGGTGGATTCTCAATATCTTCCCATTGAATGCTTGGCAAAAAACTAGAATCAATTGTAGTAGGCTCATTTATCCCCTTGATAATTGGAACAAAGAATGAGTAATTATTTAAGTTTTGTGCCTTTGAAGTTAATTTTGCGTAGTATTTAGAACTGTTTGAAGTATCTACCTTTACTGCTCCAAAGTTATCTTTCGTTGCAACAGGGATATTTGCCACTCCATCAGCAACCACCGATGTGCCATTAATTTGGACATCTTGCACACCACCTTCGAGAATATCTGCATGGAATGTGAATTTATTATTTTCAGTATCCATGTCGATTGACATATTATCTCCTGCCACCAACATTAATAAGGAACTAGGATTGTCAGCACTCGCAAAAGTTCCACCACCTGTAGTTACCTTGCCAAATGCGTTTTGGTTAGGTTGTGCATTTTCTTGTACAGTAGCCAACTTTTCTTTCTCTTCCGTTGTGTAATCATTTGTGGATAAACCTTTTCCACTTTCTTTTTTAACAAATGTATTTTTAATTAATGTCAAAAGTTCTCGTAATCGTTCATCACTAATTAATTTCATGACATCACCTCATTCCACATTTCAGTTAATTCTTGTGCAGACATAACATCGAAATCTTGTGCAATAGCACTCAATTTACCATTTGCATCAATTGTTAGGTTATCTCCTACCATTACTGCTCCTAGTGTTGTTGTAGTAGCAGTTGGCATATTTAATGTTCCTTCTTCACCGAAGATTCTATCAATCTCGGCTTTCAACTCTTGCATTGCCTTTGTAATCAAAGGAATCATTGTTGTGTTATAGATTTGCTTGATTGTTTCTCCTGTTGGATTTCCATCTTCATCATATTGTGGTACTTCAAATACTAGCTGTTCAAATAAATCTTCCAACTCATCAGCGATATATCCAATTTGAACGTGTTCTCCGTTGGAAACCCAATCGAACTGAACGTGTCTTAAATTATTGATAATATCTAAAGCGTTATTTACATCCGTTTCAGTAATGTTTTCTTTTAAAGTAACATCACTTACCCATGCATCAATACCGAATGTACCTAATGAAGATGCTACTTCTAGGTAATTCTTTGTGCCTTGCACCATTCTTACATGAGTCATATTATCACTAGGTACACATCTTCTTAATGTAGTACCAACAGGATAGTAAATAGATTTATTGAATACATGGTATGTACCATCGTAGTAATAAGTATTTTCACTTGCTACTGCTCCACTTGGTAGTGTAGCAACAGGTACATTGTGCCAATCAATATCGTAGTATTTTAAAACTTGGTTATTCAATTGATTTAAAGTAATGTATGAGCATAGGTTATAGATAGTATATCTTTCATATCCCCATGAATCGTAGCAATATAAATCCCATGTGCTTGTAGCAGTTTTTACACCATAGATTTTGATGTCTTTTCCACTAACACCGATGTAGGATAGAGTAGGATCGTTTGTAGCACCACCTGAAAAATACATTGATACACTAACCTTTTGCTTCCAACTTCTACCTGACATATCAAATGAGATTGTATTGTCTGCGTAGTTTTGTGTGATTGTTACAGTTGCAAACTTAATGTAATTACCACCTGCATTTGATAAGAATGAGTGGTTATAACTTCCACCAAATAAGCGAGATTGACCATCTACTTCTAATACTCCACCAACTTCTACCGTTCCCTTTTTAGAGGTCATTTTTAATAAACCGATAGAGTTATTGATTCCATCTACATCAATCAATCCTTTGGCAGTACCTACTGTATAGTTGTATTGAAGCATACTTCCTAATTCATCCGTTACATTTACTCTAAAGTCATAACTCTTTGTAATATCGAATGTGGTTGTATTGATAATCGTTGCAACACCATTTTTGAATGAGCCATATTCAATATAGCTAGATGAAGTTGCTTCCTTGTAGTAAAGTTTATTTACAGTAGAGTTAAAGTTAGTATATGTCTCAAATGTGTAATTGAATTTGAAGTAGATTTGCGTTCCTTCATCATCAATAGCAGTACCGTTATATCTTTCAATTGTTGCACTTACAAGCGATGGTTTAATAACTGCTTTAACATCAATCGTTCCTGAATTTGTTACAGTTTTTCCTCTACTATCAGTAACTGTTGCAGTATATGGCAACGATGCACTAGATGTTGTTAATACATTTGTTGTAATTGTATTTGTAGTGCTAGTATAAGTAGCACCATTGATAGTTACTGCATAACTCTTGATTTGTGAGCCATATTTTCCACTAGCACCAACGAAGGTAAACTTAACTTTAGATTTATTTTGAACGTATATTGTCCAATCGCTAATACTAGAATCTTGTACTAATGTTTTTGTTACACTAGTTAATGTTGGAGTATAACTAGGAACACTCATTGTGAAGGTTTTGCTTACTGCACTACCGATTTGTTGCGTTCCATTGAATGTAGTTACTGTTACACTTCCTGTGCCACTATTAGCATTTTGAATAGCATTTAACCATGTTGTAGGTGGTGCATATGATGTGCTTAAACCTACACCTGTTGCAGAGTTTGTATAACTTCCAAATGCCCATTTAACTGTGTGTGTGAACGATGAGACAGTTGGAACGATACTTACTCCAATTGTGTTAGTGCCATTACATACAATATTTGCAGTATTCCATGAAATAGAGGATGCACTAGGACAAGTTAGTGTAAAATCTTTAGATACTGCACTACCGATTTGTGTTGATCCACTATAAGTAGTAACAGTAACTGTACCTGTTCTTGTACCACTAGCAGTTGTTCCAAACCCTGCTAACCAAGTTAATGGAATAACATATTTACATGATGCTCCTTGACCTGTAGCAGTATAAGAGAAACTACTTCCAAATTGGAATTTAACTGTATGAGTGAATGAATCACTTGCTCTTGCGATATTAACTGTAAGAGCATTACTGCCATTAAGCACCATCTTGTCATTTGAGATAGATGAAATAGATGATGCTCTAGGAATTGTATCTAGTGTAACCGATGCACTTGCAGTACATGGTGCAGATAATGAACTAGATGCTCCATATGTATTAGCATAACCGTTTGCACTAGCTGAAATAGTAATTGTTTTAGTTCCATCTGCGTTATGAGGAACTTTTGTTGTTACTGTTTGAATTTGATATGGATTGCTACTCCAATAAACAGCAAACACTTTGGAAATAGATGTTGTAGTACCATTGATTGTGATACTTGCATTTCTCTTACCAACAGTATCAAATGCATAAGATGTGTTTTTAGTTTTCCAATATGTTGTTACTGTTACATCGCTATAATTCCCTGCAATGTTTTGTTTAGCACTCCATGTAAAGTAGAAAGAGAATATGCTTGAATTTAATGTGACACTACCATTTACTGTTCCACTTAATGCCATACTATCCAACCACCTTTCTATACTTTAATGTAAAATGCTTATTTGAACGGATTTGCCATTCGTAAACAGCATCATCCCTTCCCCATTCGGCTTTTTCATAGAATTGCCCTTTGGTAATAACAAGTTTTTCACCTGAAATGTACGCACATTCATCTCCATATGCTATAAAGGACAACCTTTCATTCGTGATTTTAACTTTAAATGGGCTTTCATCTTTACCGATTGTAATTCCATCAGTAAAACTAATATTTGACTTTAACTCCAAATCATTAGCATCGACTTTATCATTTACATTACTTACATCGGTTTTACTTGCAAAGTTTCCATCGGCAGGGAATGATAAGTGCATCCCTGTGCTATCAACACTTAACCACTTTGTAGCAAAAGTTCCATCCTCGCCACGTTGACCTAATGTCATGAATCCTGAACTTAAATCTAATTCAAAGTAGTCTCCTTGAATTACTCCTGTAGTAATTGTATTTGCGTTGATATTACCGAACATATCAATTGCAATGTTCTTGATAGTTACACCACCATCTTCACTAAATCCAAAGCCATTTTTATTAAACATCCATAACTTTGTATTATCAGTAAGAGTAGGTGTGTCCATGATTTTGAATCCTGTTGGTAATCCATTTGCATCACGATCTATTACAAAATATCCACCTTTAGCACCTGTAATAACATCGGTACTTTCTTTGAATGAATTTTGCAATGTGTTGTACATTTTATTTAATTTGATTTCGGTTGGAGATTTAGAAATAGCAACACCTACTTCGGTTTTACCCTTTGTAGTAATGTTTGCTCTCATCCCTGTTAGGATGATTTCATGCTCTCCAATGATGCAATTGTGATACATTCCATATCTATCCTCAATTTGCACCACATCGCCAACTTCTAATGCAGGATTTCCTCGATATTGCGTTGTAGATGGTGTATAAGTGAATCCTGTAACTGATTCTAGGATGCCATCTAACAACTCTTGCGTTACATAAGAGTTTGTAAAAGTGATACCTCTACCGTTACCACTAACAATAACATTGTCCTCGCTACCACTTGTTAATGATAGGATTGTAATATCCTCATCCGTAGTACGCTTGAAGCCACTCATGTATTGAATATCTTGGCTAATTTGATAACCACTATCGGTATACCAATAGAATGTTAAATCTCCATTTCGGTTGATTCTAGCATTCTTGCCCATAAGTCCTGCCATCCATTGAATTGTCTCTTTACAAGTACCCTCATAAATCGCATTTATTTCGATTGTAGGGAACGTAAAGTCTCCATCAAGGGAAATGTTGCATTGAGTACAAACATCTCTCACAATCGCTTCTAGCGTTGTAGGGAGCGTTACTGTAGGCACATAGTCTACGTTAAGTCTTGTACTCTTGTCATATCCTGTTACTGTGTATTGGTTGCTACCTTCTACAGTTTCAATTTGAGTAATAAAGTATGTACCAAGCGTTACATATTCAAAGTGGTCTCCCACCATAACTCCATGCTCTAAAGTGAAGTGTCCATTTTCTAATGGAATAGCTTCACTAGGCATTACAAATTTAACTGTAGCCGAATTTGTACACATATCACCAATTGTAATCATATCGGTGCTTTGCGACATTTCCGTTACTTTAGCATGGATAATATCATCAGTAATAACTGTTTCACCATTAAAGGTTACTTGTGTAGTAATTGTTCTATTAAGACTGTTAATCGCTTCTAAATATTCTTGCGTAACCTCTAGCATTCAACCACTACCTTTCTATGATATTGAAAGCCACGTTCTCACATAGATACATCCCTTTTTCATAGTTATATGTATACAAAGGAACTGTTCTATCACCTGCATAGGCTGTCATTGTGACTCTCTTATTTTCATAAGGATCAGGAAATTCAACTTCAAAGAATTGATCTGCTACTGCCTTCATTAAAGCACTAGCTTCATTTTCAAACATAGGTGGAAATTTGCACACTAGTTTGCGTTTAACTGCCACTCTATCTCTAAACATCAATCCTTTTTGGTTTCTTCCACTACCCTCTTCGCTGTCTAAATCATATCTTTGGTATTCCATTGAGGAAGGATCTTGAATCCAAATACCATTAATTTTTAAAATTCTCTTTGCCATCAAAATCCCCCCTAAATTAACAATGGACTACTTCCTGTTTGTGTTACAACACCGTTGTGGTATTTGACTACTGATTTACCAATAGCACTACCATCTAATTCGAATGTTGCGTTGATTGTGACTTCTT
>JAEIGA010005540.1_pt1 | contig 19285 bp, 25 predicted proteins | sample 9270691 | NCBI WGS metagenome assembly JAEIGA01 (sample SAMN17057246, study PRJNA624740) | gut metagenome | biome: biome; isolation source: fecal sample | host: Bos grunniens | place: China: Xizang | collected 2019 | reverse complement strand
GGTGCTAAGTGTGTTCTAGTTGCGGTTCCTTCCGCTGCTGGTTCCCTAACTGCGGCTGTACTAACCTCTTCTATGAATACTGGTATTCTAGAAGATTACACCAAGAATCAGAAAACCGTACAGGTTGCTGATGCTTCCGAGGCTGAAGGCACTGAAGCAGCTTATACCGTTTATTGGTACAAGCCTGCGGCCCTAGGTTCTGACGAAGTTCATGAGCTAACCATTACTAAGAAGTAATTAAAGGAGGAGAAGAAGAATGGCTGAGTTTTTAAAGAAGTCTGAATACGTTCAGATGTCTATGCCTAAGGCTATGAATCGTACCAATCCCGCTCCTCTTGACGCTTCTGCTGTATGGACAAGCCTTGAAGAGCTAAAGAACTATGCTGCAACTAATCCCGTAGCATATGTTGGTCAGATTCTAAGCCTAGTTGCTTACGATGAAGAATCCCAGGCTATTACTAATGTAAAAGCCTATATTATTAAGGATGCCGCAGGTAATATTGAAGAAGTCGGTTCCGCCACTCTTGGCGACGATAAGACTATTACCCTAGACAATGGTGTCCTAAGCCTAAAGAATTGGAATAAGAAGTACTTTAAGCGCGATCCTGAAAAGGAAGGCGAATATATTGAAGTAACTGTTGATGCTTCCAATCCTTGGCAGGCTGGTCTACAGCCCCGTGCCTATTTTGATGGCAGCAATTACGTTCTAGCTTGGTATGAGCCTTCTACTCAAACCATTGAAGGCGTAGACGCGGCTGTAGGCGCCCTAACCACTACTGTTCAGGGCATTACCAATATCATTGGTGATAAAGAAACTGCGGCTGAAGGCACCGTTTATGGCGATCTAAAGGCTGCCACTGACGCAGCAGCTGCTGCTGATGAGAAGGCCCAGGCCGCTCAGGACGCTCTAGCTGATTATATGCCTCTAGTTGGTGGCGCTTTAACTGGCGATTTAACCCTAGCTGATGGTTCTAAGGCTGCTTCCGAAACCGTAGTTGACACCAAGATTGCAAATGCAATTGGCTCTGCTGGCCACCTAAAGCGCGAAATTGTTGATGCTCTTCCTGCCGTTGACGCTGAAGGCGTTGATGACGATACCATCTACATGGTAAAGGTTGAAGGCAAGAATGAATATCAAGAATATATTCGTGTAAACGGTGCATTTGAGCTAATCGGTAATACTGCTGTTGACCTAACCCCCTATGCTCAGAAGGTTGTTCCTTCTATTGCAGGCAATATCGCAGGCCTAGCCGCCGATGGTGCACTACTAGATAGTGGCTTGGCTGCTCAGGAAATTGCGGATCACCTAGACAATACCGAAATCCACATCACCGCTGAAGAGCGTACTGCTTGGAATGAAGGTGCGGCCCTAGCTGCTGAAAATGCTGCTGCTATCGAGGCTATGCCAGTTGTTTCTCAGGATGATGCTGATAAGTTAGCAGCCTTACCTGCTATTACTGAAATTGGTAACAATCTAGTATTAGGTGAAGATGGTGTTCTAAGCGCTGTTGCTGAACAGTACGAGCTACCCGCGGCTACCGCAGACGCCATTGGTGGCGTCAAGGTTGCTGGCGTGGCTGAGTCTGGTCTAGTATTGGCTGAAGATGGCACTTTAGTTGTTGGCGTTTCTGCCAATGCTAATGGTCTAAAGCTACATGCTGACGGTCTAGGCTTAGAACTAGCTAACGCCGATAACGCTGGTGCTATGAGCGCTGCTATGTTCAATAAGTTGAACGCTATTGCCGAGGGCGCAGAGGTTAATACCATTGAAGGCGTTCTACTAGACGGTATCGCCGCAACTATTGAAAATGAGCAGGTTCTAATCCCTACCGCTACTGCTGCTCTAGCTGGTCTAGTTTACAGCACTGATGCTGATAATGGTGTTGCAGTAGCCGAAGATGGCACCATGAGTGTAAATCGTCTTGATGTTGCTAAGCTATTTATTCCTGAAGGAGAAGAGCTAATCCTAAATGGCGGCAATTCTCAATAATATAACTTAAATAATCATGGGGACCTCAAATAATGAGGTCCCCAAATATAAAACGAGGTGTAATTAAACATGGCTATTACCGAAAAGATTTTGCAGACTCGTCTACAACTTAAGTACGATACTTATGCAAATTGGACTACTAATAACCCTGTTCTAAAGGCTGGTGAAATGGCTGTTGCCACTATTCCCTCTGGCACTTCCACCACTCCCGCCATGACTAATCTACCAAATATTGTTCTAAAGGTCGGCGACGGCGAAACCGCGTACAACGACCTAAAGTTCGTAAGCGCTCTTGCTGCTGACGTACACGGTTGGGCCAAGGAAGCCAGCAAGCCTACTTATGCTTATAACGAAATCACTGGTCTAGAACAGTTCATTAAGGATACTGCCAATGCAGAAATTCAGGATACCGATACCCAGTATACCATTTCTGCTGTTTCCGGTACTACATACAAGTTTGAACTAAAGTCTAAGGGCTTAGGTGACGCGGCTTGGACTAAGGTAGCTGATATTGATTTAACTGCTGTTGGCACTCGCCTATCCGCTCTAGAGGGCCTAGTTGGCACCACCAAGGTTGCTGACCAAATTACCAATGCTATTAACGCTTTAGATAAGGCCATTGTAACCGCTGGTCAAGGCGAAATTATTGAATCTGTTAAGCAGGAAGATGGTGTTGTAACTGCCACTAAGCGCGCCCTAGTTGCCGCCGATATCCCTGTTATTGCTGAATCTCAGGTTAGCGGTCTAACTGCTCGTCTTGCCGGTATTGATAAGGCAGTAACCGATGGCGACGCTCAGACTCTTTCTGATGCCAAGTCTTATGCCGATACTAAGGTACAAAATGCAATTAACGGTTTAGATAAGGCTGACACTGCTGTTGCTAACCAGTTTGTAACCGCTGTAAGTGAAACTGATGGTGTTATTACCGTTAGTCGCGCTCAGCCCACTATTGCAAACGTAGAAGGTTTAACCGCTCGTCTATCTGGTATCGAGGGCGATATAACCGATCTAGAAAACAATAAGCAGGATAATCTTACTTTTGATGGCACTTATAATGCTTCTTCCAATAAGGCCGCTACCGTTTCCAGTGTTGAAACTCGTATTAATGCATTAGACTATGCCGGCGGCGCTTTTGGCACCAATAAGTTTGTTACTAAGGTAACTGAAAACGATGGTATTGTTGAAGCTGAATATGCTCGTCCTGTAATCGCAGATATCGAGGGCTTAAATGACCGTCTATCCGGTATTGATACTGCAATTAATGGAAAGCAAGATGCTTTAACCTTTACTTCTGCTCCTAATAGCACCGACAATCGTGTAGCTACTGAGAAGTTTGTATTAAGTTCTGTTGCTGATCTAAATGGTGCTATGCACTTTGTTGGCAAACTAGACGAAATTCCTACTGAAAATGGTGCCTATTCTGCTGGCGATGTAATTCTAGTTGGCTATGATGAGTACGTTTTTGATGGTACTGCTTGGCAGCCATTAGGTAATGAATCTATTTATCAAACCAAGGATCTAGCTACTGAGCAGCACAATGCTCTAACTAAGCTAATTACTGATTTAGAATCTAAGCATGATTCTGAAATGGATACCCTAGAGAAGAAGCACGATGATGAGCTAGCTGCTCTAGACGGTAAGTATGATGCAGCAATTAAGGCTCTAGATAAGGCTGATACTGCGGTAGCTGGTCAGTTTGTATCTGCTGTTTCTGAAACCGATGGTATTATTACAGTAAGCCGTCGCGCACTAGTCGCAGGTGACTTCGCTAATGATGTTGTTCCTGAGGCGGCAGTTGATGGTCTAACCGAAAAGTTAGCTGCTCTAAATAAGGCTGTTACCGATGGCGATGCTGCAACTCTAACTTCTGCTAAGAGTTATGCCGATACCAAAGTACAGACTGCTATTAATGGTCTAGACAAGGCTGATAGTGCTATTGAAAAGCAATTCGTAACTGCTGTTTCCGAGACTGACGGTGTTATCACTGTAAGCCGTGCGGCTTTGAAGGCTACTGATATCCCCACCATTGAACAGAGCCAGGTTAACGGTCTAGTTACCGCTCTAGCCAATAAGGACGAAAAGGGTGCCGCGGCAACCGCTCTATCTGATGCTAAGACTTACGCAGATAATAAGGTCCAAACCGCAATCAATGGTCTAGATAAGGCCGACAGCGCTGTTGAAAAGAATGTAGTTACTGCTGTAAGCCAGACTGATGGTGTAATTTCTGTAACTCGTGCTCCTCTAGCTGATATTGCTTGGAGCGGCGAAGCTAAGGATCTTAAGCAGACTGATACTATTTTAGTACTAAACTGCGGTTCTAGCTCTGTAAATATTTAATAACAATGCCCGTCCTCTTAGGAGGGCGGGCGATTTTTTTATATAAATTTTATTCTACCTTTTAGGTATAAAAAGGAGAAGATTATGAGCGAAATATTAGACTATCAAGAACTTAATCTGAAAAAAGATTAGATTCTTACAGCAGAACACATGGCTCATATCGAGGAGGGAATAGATGTGGTAACTGCTGAAGTAGCGAAACTTAAGGTTGCAAAAATTGTTCTGCGCAACGATGTTACTCAGGAGTGGACCGAAGTAGAAGATACTGTAGTATTACTACAAGGCGAGCCCGCAATCGAATTCACTCCTGATGGATTAACTAAAATTAAGATTGGTAATGGCAAAAGTACCTGGAAAGAGCTGCCTTATATCTCTAGTAATGCCACTGCCGATGTAGATTTTAGTACTCTAACTTGGGGAAAACTAGCTAATAGCGGCCAAACTGATAAGGGCGTTCTTACAGAGGCGCTTGAATTCCGCACTCTCGGCTATGGAGACAAAGTAGACATTACCGCCTTTAATACTAATATTGGAATAACGGAGCAATATTTGGTTGACTTATTGGCGGGACAATCTACTGCTAGTGCAGATATTGCCAATATTAAAGAGACTGTAAAATAGCATCAAACCGCGATTGATACGGTTGCAGCAGCCTCAGAAACAAATGCAACAAATATTAAGACTCTTGAGGATACTACTGGAGAGGTAGTGAATTTATTGGATGAGCGTCTTGATATTATTGAAGGTGAGATGCATCATGTTGACTACTTAGTTGGGGAATTAACTAATGGTTTGGAAGCAACCGATGCACCGATCGAATTAATTGATATGCGTGTAGATATCAGCGGTAACACTTTTGACTCTGCGGGCGCGCATGTTCGTGCTATTGAACAAGATATCAATTAGCTAAAAGAAAACCTTTCTGATTATGTTGATATTACTGTTCCTGATGGCCTAATCTATGAAGGTAATAAACTTTATCTGGCGGCTAAAGGAGAAGCCATTTCTGAGCCTGTAGAAATTGTTGGAGGCTCTGGTGGTGGCGGCGGAAGCGGCGGTTCTTACACTATCAATTTAACTAATTTACTAGATAGTCGTTTCTTATCTGTAACCAAAAATGAAACAGTTATTTTAAAATTCCGTTATTCTTCTGAAGATGACGATGGATACAACGATGGCGCGGGTATTGGAACCTTGACTGTTAATGGGGCTCGTAAAACTAGCACTACTATTGCACAAGGTGAAAATGAATTAGATATTACTTAGTATCTAGCCACTGGCGAAAATATTGTTTCTATTAAAGTTGCTAATACTGAAGGCTACAGTCGTACTTTAAGTTACACTGTTAATGTAGTTGCCTTAACTTTAACCACTAATTTCCCAAATATGTCTACCTGCGAAGGTGACGTAGTTTTCCAATATCGTGTTACCGGTATTGGTGATAAGAAAATTTATTTCTTCTTAGATGGCCGTGATCTAAAATCTGAAAATATTACTGCAGATGATGTGACTCGTACTAAAACAATTCCAGCACAAACAGATGGTCCGCATTACTTAAAAGTATATGTTGAATCCACTAAGGATGGCGTTACTGTTAAGAGCGAAGAACTGAATATTGGTTTGTTATGGAAATCTAGTGCTACCACCTTCCCTATGATTATGTTTAATTATAACGGAGGAAATAAAACACAAGGTGAAACCATTACCATTCCTTATCTGGTATTTGACCCTCATCATCTTGCATCCACTGCAGTTGCTTATACTATTTATAATGAAGATGGTTCTATCTATTACACTCGCGCTGGTCAAGTTGAGCCAGTTGGTAAAGAGTGGCATGTACAAGACTATCCCGCTGGTAATGTAAAATTTGAAATTGCTTGCCGCGGTCAGTCTAATAGTATTAATATCCAAATCGCGCCTTCTACTTTCGATAGCGTCGTTCTTAAGGACGCGCTTGAGTTAGAATTTACCGCTTAGAACCGTGCCAACTCTGATAAGGATAAGGATAAATGGTCTTACAAAGGAATCGAAGCTGAATTTGAGAACTTTAGCTGGACAGATGTTGATGGCTGGTTAACCGATAAAGATGGCGGTGCTATTTTACGCTTCTTACCTGCCAACAAAATGTTTATCCCTTTTACACCATTTGCCACTGACATTCGTGCAACAGGCTATACCATTGAAGTAGAGCTTGCTTCTAACAATGTACGCGATTATGACAGTACATTAATTGCTTCTTACGAAAGCGAACGCGGTTTTATTGTCAAATCGCAAAACGCTACTTTACAGTCCCAGTCTTCCGGTACAACTGTACAGTTCAAGGAAGACGAACGTATCCGCGTAACTTTCGTAGTTGCTAAAGATACTACTAATACTTTAATCTATATTTATATTAATGGTATTCTATGTAGTGTAACTCCTTATCCGCCTGACGACAACTTTAAGCAGCCAAATCCTGTTGGTATTACTATTGGCGCGGATGACTGCGGTATGGATTTATATGCACTTCGCTTCTATAGCCGCGCTTTTAACGCAAAAGAACAATTGAATAATTTTATTTGTGACCGTTCTACTATTGCCGAACGTATTGCAGCGGACAAACGCAATGATATTCTTGATTTGGCTAATACTGAGAATGAAGAAGATATCGTAATTTCTTTTGATAAGGTCCAGTCTATTATTCCAGTTATGATTATGCGTTGTGCTAAATTGCCGGCCGACAAGGATAATGATAAGTTTAAGGGCCAACACGTAGATTACATTGACCTACTGCATCCTGAATATAGTTTCTCTGCCGATGATTGTACTTTCAGCGTGCAAGGTACTTCTTCTGCTAAATATCCTATTAAGAACTTTAAGATTAAGTTAGGTAGCGGCCTAACTTACACTCAAAGCGGTGAAACCGCGAAAGGCTGGCTATTTGATAAAGAGCGCTCAATCGAGACCAAAGTATTCTGTTTAAAAGCAGACTTTGCATCTTCTGAGCATAGTAACAACGTAAATCTTGTTGATTATTATAACGACACAACTCCTTATTTAATGCCGCCACAACAAGTTGAAAGTCAAATGGCAGTTATTGGTAAAGACTCTAATGGCAATGATATTAAAGTCCCCAAAGTGCGTCAAGCCATTAATGGTCGTCCAATTATTTTATTCTGGGAGAACGCTGAAACTGGTGAACTACAGTGCCAAGGCAGCTATAACTTAAACGACGATAAGTCCAACGAAAAAACTTTTGGTTTTAAAGATATTGATATTACCTCTATTATCCCAGAACCTCGCATTGAGTGCTGGGAATGGTGCAATAATAACAATCCATTGGTTCTTTTCAAAAATTCTAATGCTTTCTATGAGACAAAAGTTGATGAAAAGACAGGTAAAGAATATCCTGCTTGGCATGATGACTTAGAGCCTCGTTTCCCCGATTTGGATGACCACTATTATGGCGACGAACCTGGTGAAATTGACCGTATTAAGGCGGTTATCGACTGGGTAATTTCCACTGACCCAGATCAAGCCACCGGTGCTCAATTCGAAGAGGCACAATATTATCCTCATTATCAGACAGGCGGTTTAGCTCGCAGCTTTACGCATGATAACGCAGATTATCGTCTATCTAAGTTTAAGGCGGAGTTTGAACAACATTTCATTCTTAATGCTATGCTGTTCTACTATCTATTTACTGAAACTTTCCTTCTAATGGATAGCCGCGCGAAGAATATGTTCTTAACCACTTTTGATGGATATCACTATTTCCCAATTCCATATGATATGGATACCGCAATGGGTATTAACAATGAAGGTACGCTAACATTTGATTACAATTGTGAAGACACTGACATTGTTAATGAAGAACAAGTCTTTACTGGACAGCAAAGCGTTCTTTGGAATAATGTTCGTAAGTGCTTCCAGCCAGAATTAGTAGAGCTTTATAAAGAAGTTCGCTCTAATCCTGATAAGCCTTTCTCATATGAAGAATATATTAAGCGTGTAAATGAGCATCAAGAACAGTGGTCCGAGATGTGCTGGAATTACGACGCACAATTTAAGTATCTAGATACTTATGAGCGCGGTCATGCCTCTCTCGCGGCCTTACAAGGCAATAAGAAATCTCAGCGTGAATGGTGGCTATATAACGCATTTAAATATCGTGATAGTAAATACCATGCTGGTGATGCCAGTAAGAATTATATTCTAATTCGTGCTAATGGTCATGGTCAAATTGATATTGTTCCTTATTCTCATATTTATGCCGAAGTAGAATGGGGCGAAGCTAAGACTGAGCGTAAACGTGCGACTCGTAACGAGACCGTAAGCTTTGATACTTCTGGTATCGCAACCGTATTCAACTTAGAAACTCACATCTTCTCAGCAGATCGCATTGTAGACGTAGGCGACTTAAGTCCTATACAGGTTGGATATTGTGATGTATCTGCCGCGAAGAAACTATAGCGTCTATTATTGGGTAGTACTGCAGAGGGCTACCGTAACGGCAACTTACTTGGTGTGGTTGTAAAGCAAAATGAATTGCTTCGTGAAATTGATGTAAGTAATTGTTACAATTTAGGCAATGGTTCTGGTCAGGGTGATACTAAGACTCTTGATATAACAGCTTGCCCTTGCTTGGAAATCTTCCGCGGCCATGGTACTGCGCTAAAAGGTGTAGATTTCTCAAATGGCGGTCGTTTGAAAGAAGTTTATTTACCTGAGACTATTACTTCTTTGATTTTACGTAATCAAAAACAAATTGAAGTCTTAGATGTAGCAGGTTATGAAAATATTGCGACTTTAGGCTTAACCAATATTCCCAATATGAACATCGAAGAACTTGTTGCCAAGATGCCCAAACTTGACCGTATTGCTCTTGAAAACGTATCTTGGACCGCGACCAATGAAGAGAGTTTAATGGCCACTATTACTAAGCTTGCAGCTTGTGATGGTTTAAAGATTGATGGCACTACATTAATTGATTAGCCAATTTTAACTGGTCGTGTTTATATTGATGAACTTTCGGAAGAGGCGCTAGAAGAAATCAATATGACTTTCCCTGGTTTAACTGTTGTTGTTAATGGTATACCCAAGTTCTTTATTCGTTATCGTAACTATTATAATGAAGTGGTTTATCATTATATTGCTAGTGAAGGCGACGCGGCTATTGACCCCGTTAATCCTCCTGAAGGATGGCCTGATGCGGCAATCGCAGCCCCAGAGGTGCCAGATACTGAAACTATGAAATTAGTTTGGACTGGCTGGTCTGAATAGCCAGAATCCATCCATGAACCCTATGACATTATTGCAACATATGATGCTTCTTATTACGTTACTTTCTATGATAATGATGGTAAAATTGGTAATTAGCAATGGGTTAATAAGGGTGAAAGCGCAATTGAGCCTGTAGCCGCAGGATTAATGTCCCGCCCCACTAAAGAAAGTACTGCTCAATATAGCTATACCTTCTCTGGTTGGGATATGGATTATACTACAATTGACGGCTCGAATTTAGTATTCTATCCAGTCTTCCGCGAAGACTTGCGTAGCTATTGGGTATATTTCTATAATGATGATGAGAAGCTTCAAGAAGGTTAGATTAAATATGGCGATGTTGCTGTATTTAAAGGTGATGTTAATGCTATTGAAAAAATGATTGGCGGCGAAGCGTCTCCATATTATGAATTCACTGGCTGGAGTCCTGATCCCTCGAAGCCTATCGTAGAAAATACAACTTTCTATGCGCAATTTGCATTTGATGGCTATATTGAAGATAGTTGGGAAGAAATTATTGAAGCTTGTAAAGCAGGTAATACGGATAAATACGGTCTAGGCGGCCGTAAAACTCTAACTTATACCTTTGGCGGCGTTGAGTCTACTGTAGAAATGGAAATCGTTGGCAAAAACCATGATACTCTTGCTACTGTAGATCCTTCTTATAATGGAGGAGCTTCTACTGCGGCACTAAGCTTTATGGCTTGTGTTGTTGGTCCGGAAACTCGTCCTATGAACCAGGAAGTTCCTGAATGGGATAACGGTTCAGTGGATAGCGAAGGCAATCCTAATCGTGGCTATAATAATGGTGGCTGGGCAGAAACTGCAATGCGTAAAGAATTGTAGGGTGAGTTCTTTAATATTCTACCTGCTTATTTACAAAACAATATTAAACCAGTGCGTAAGTTATCTGACCGTGGTTACTATGCTCAATATTTACACGAAACCACTGATACAATTTGGCTGCCTTCTGCTGCTGAATTAAACGGTGAGTTTGTAAATGAAGTTGTCTTGGGACAGGGTAAACCTTATCCATTATTTAATCTAAATCCCAGCCGTATAAAGAAAAATCAGAATGGTAATGCGGTTCTATATTGGACTCGTTCTTCTGGTTTAGGCTTGTCGCACTTCTTTACCTATGTAGCTTTAAATGGCTATGTTTATTACACTGGCGGCGGCGCTAGTAGCTATTCAGTAGCCTTCGGCTTCTGCTTATAATCAGAGGTGATATTATGTTTTATAAACTAATGGATGGCGAAATAGTCGTAGATTTAGTGCGTAAAGCACAATATGTACGCTACTTGCCTCGCTCTAAGCGTTGGGTAAATACTGACGCTTCTTCTGCCAATGGCGTTTTAAATGCTGACGGTAGTAAGGTATATCATTTATAGGGGCGTGCTTGTACGTGCCCAGATTCTCTACTCCAAGTGCGTCTTGTAAAAATCGATGAAAAAGAATATCAAGCATTATTGAGCCAGTTATCTGCCACTCGCGCTGAAAATCATTCTTTGCGCCAAGAGATCGACAGCTTACGTGCTCAATTAAACGAATAGAACGCACTTCTTCAACAAATTCTCGCTAAATTATAAAAGAACTATTGTGATAATAGTCATATGTACTATTAGTTCTATTATAAGACGTATTTTTCTTAATGCCAAGAAAAAATATTCACATTTTAGCTTCTGTTAAAAACATAAATTATGAACGAAGTAGTGCTGAAATTGATGCATTACTTTCTCCTATAAAATTTGAAAGCGATAATTTGATGGAGAAATATTAAGATACGTTTTAAACTTATATTTCTCTATGGGGCTTTCAGAAATGAAAGCCCCTTTATTTTTTTACAAAACAGGGAGGGCTCTCTATGGCAGAGAAAACTTTAAATACACGAATTTAGCAAAAGCATGATTCACAAACTAATTGGGATAAAGCGACAAACTTTATTCCTAAAGATGGCGAAATAATTATTTATGATGCTGATGCAAATAATGCTAAACCTCGCATTAAAGTGGGCGATGGAACTAGCAAGCTTTCCGTTTTACCTTTTATTACGAATGACGCTGATGTTCTTGCAAAGTTAAATGCGTTAGATTATTCTGGCGCAACAGCGAGTGGCAATGCTACTGCTTTTATTACACAAGTTACTCAAACAGATGGTGCCATTAGCGCAACTAAAGCAACCATTCCAGTTGCAACTAGTAGTTAGCTTGGTTTAGTAAAAAGTGGCACTGATATTACTGTTGATGCAAATGGTAATGTTTCAGTTAAGAATAATAGTCATAGTCATACTTCAGCAAATATTAGTGATTTAAGTACAACTATTAGTACCGCTATTACTAATGCTATCGGTGCTTTAGACGCAGCAGATCCTACGGCAGATGGAACAGGCACATCATTTATTGCCACCATCAGCCAAACCGATGGCGCGATTACCGCGACTAAGAAAAATATCCCCACCGCGGATGGAACTACTCTTGGCTTAGTAAAGGGCGGCGGTGATGTCACTATTTCTAACGGTGTAATTACTGTAAGTGATGATAGTCATAACCATATAATTTCTAACGTTGACGGACTACAAGCCGCACTTGACGCAAAGGCAACTCCCGGTAATATTGCAGAAGCCATTGGAGCTTTAGATTATAGTGGAGCCACCGCGAGCGGTAATAGTACATCTTTTATTACTCAAGTGACTTAGACTGATGGTCTCATTAGTGCCACTAAAGCTTCTATTCCAATAGCTACTTCTACACAGGCCGGTTTAGTAAAAAGTGGTACGGATATTACAGTAGATAGCAATGGTAACGTTTCAGTTAATAATAATAGTCATAGCCACACTTCAGCGAATATTTCTGATTTATGCACAACAATTAGTTCAGCTATTACTAATGCTATTGGGACCTTGGACGCATCTGATCCGACTGCAAGTGGAACAAGTACTACTTTTATTAAAACTATAAGTCAGACTGATGGCGCTATTACTGCAACTAAAGCATCTATCCCAACTGCGAATGGTACTACTTTAGGTATGGTTAAGTAGGGCGGGGATGTAACTATTGCTTCTGGTGTAATTACAGTAAATGACGATAGTCATAATCATATTATAAGCAATGTTGATGGTTTACAAGATGCGTTAGATGCTAAAGCCACCCCTGCGGATATTACTACCGCCATTGGCACTTTAGATTTTGCGGAGCCAACTGCAAGCGGAACTAGCACCTCTTTTATCGCAACACTTAGCCAAACTGATGGTGTGGTAACTGCAACAAAGAAAAGTGTACCGACTGCCAACGGCACTACGTTAGGTTTGGTAAAAGGCGGCGGAGATGTTACAATTTCAAGTGGCGTGATCACTGTTTCTGATAATAGTCATAATCATACTTCTTCTAATATTTCCGACTTAACTACTACAATTAATTCTGCAATTACTACCGCGATAGGTGCACTAGACGCCTCAGATCCCGCAGCAAGTGGTACAGCGACTTCTTTTATTACTTCTATTTCTCAAAAGGACGGTGTAATTACTGCCACAAAGGCTAATATTACTGCTGCAGCTTTAGGTTTGTCTGGTGCGATGAGATTCTTAGGAACTTCGGCTACTGTAATTAGTGATGGTTCGACAGCTAATCCTATTACTATTGGCTATACAAGTACTAATGTTTCTGCTGGTAATGTTGTGCTCCACGGTAATAAAGAATTTGTTTGGACCGGTAGCGCTTGGGAAGAATTAGGTAATGAAGGCAGTTATAAAGTATAGCAAACTGCAGTTACCAGTCCTGCGACCAACGGCACGGCTGTTGAATTTATTGATACTATTTCTTAGAATGCTCAAGGCGTTATAAGCGCAACTAAAAAAGCAGTTACTTCAGCCAGTCAAAGCGTGGCTGGCTTGTTAAGTGCCAATGATAAGAAAAAACTCGATGGAATTACCGATAGTGCTGACGCGGTATCTTTTACAGCAAGTGCCACTAGCGGTAACAAGGTAGGTACCATTACCATTAACGGCTCTGGTACAGACTTATATTCTCCCACTCAGACTTCAGTAAGTGGTAATGCTGGCACCGCCACTACGCTAAAAACTGCTCGCGCAATTGACGGCGTTAATTTTGATGGCTCTGCGGCGATTACACACTATGGAACTTGTTCTACAACTGCTTCTACCGCGGCTAAAACGGTAGCATTAACTAATTTTACGCTAGTAACGGGCGCGAGAATTGCCGTTAAATTTACTGTAACCAATACTGCATCTGATCCTACATTAAATGTTAACAGTACTGGTGCTAAAGCAATTATGTATCGTGGTTCTGCAATTAGTAAAGGCTATTTAGCGGCCAATCGTGTATATGAATTTGTATACGATGGAACAGATTGGGAATTAATTGGTGATATTAATACCGATACGAACACAAAAGTAACTTCTGCGGCTAATCACTACGCTCCCGCTGAAGATACAAGTGCGGCTTTAAGTGCAGACGCGTCTAGTACCACTGCTGCAACTTGGAATTCTACCTCTTTAGTAACAGGTGTCAATTTGGCTCGCGATGCAAAAGGACACGTTGTTGGGGTAACCGTTGATTCTATTAAAATGCCAGCCAATCCCAATAGTAACACTACTTATACATTATCTGGCGCGGCCAGCGGTAGCACTTGGGTTACAACTTTAACTCCTTCTAGCGGCACGGCAACCACCTCTACGGTACCTGCAGCAACTTAGTCTGCTGCTGGTTTAATGACCGCGGCTGATAAAGCTAAGTTAGACGGTATTGCTACTGGTGCAACTGCTAATACCGGTGATATTACTGGAGTAACAGCGGGCGACGGTTTAACTGGTGGTGGTTCTTCTGGTAGCGTTACTTTAAATGTCGGTGCAGGTACCGGTATTACGGTTGCAGCCGATGCGGTATCAGCGAAGCTCCGTAGCACAACAGCCTTAACTCTTGATAGTGCGGCCGCAACAACCACAACCGGTCGCGTATATCCCGTTGCAGTAGATAAAACCGGTTATTTAGCAGTTAATGTTCCTTGGAGTGATACAAATACAACTTATTCTGCTGGCACTGGCTTAACTTTAAACTCTAGTAATGAATTTTATGTTACTAGCGCCAATGTTAGCACTATGATTAATTTACTTGGTGAAGGCACTTCTCCCGCATAGGGCGATGATTATTTAGTTGCTCAATATGCTGGTGGTGGCACCACGACAACCTCTTATTATCGTCGTAAAGTAAGCAATGTTGTCAATGGTACAGTTGTTAAAGCAGCTTTAGGTACCGGTACTGGAACCACTAAATATCTTCGTGAAGATGGTCAATGGATAAAACCACCAAATACAACTTATGATCCAGCGACCCAATCAGCGAATGGTTTGATGAGTAAAGATGATAAGTTTAAATTGGATAATACTAATGTAGCTTATGGTACTTGTGACACTGCTGCGGAAACTGCTGCGAAAGTAGTTGCTTTATCTGGTAATACTCAATGGAAATTAACCAATGGTGCTATTATTATGGTTAAATTTACTAATAGTAATAGTGCCTCTTCTGTTACTTTGAATGTAAATAGCACTGGCGCCTATCCAATTTGGTATAGTAACGCTGAATATACTGGCGCGGGTACTGCCTATACTGGTTATGCAGGCCGAGTTATTACTTATATGTTTAATGGTACTCACTGGGTTTGGGTTTCTGGTAGCTATGATGCCAATACTCAAAGCAATACTAACTCTACAGATACTTCTGATAAAATTTTCTTAATTGGTGCAACTAGTCAGGGTAGTAGTAAAACAACTTACTCTCATGGCGAGGTTTATGTAGGAACTGATCATCATGTTTATTCCAATAGTAAACAAGTTGTAAACCTAAGCGATACACAGGCGCTAACAAATAAAACATATAATGGCTACACTTTAGCCGCGGCTTGTGCAAAGGGAGTCGCAACTAGCGTCGCAAGTGGAAATACCAATCTTGTGACTTCTGGCGCTGTTTATACTGCTTTACAAGATAAATCAGACGTTGGTCATACTCATAATTATTTACCACTATCAGGCGGTACGGTAACAGGAACGGTTTCAACCTCTGCTGCTCCAGCAGTTACTACCGCAGCATTTAGAAATATTAAAGCCATAACAAGTACTTCAGTTACTCCTGGCACTACTGCCATTCCGACAGGTGAAATTTGGGTACGTTATGAAAGCTAAGGAGGACTAAATGGCAATAATTAATGCTACATCTACGGATTTTACTTTAACTTCTAAATATACTTGTACTACAGTTCGTTTAACTGGTAGCACGAGTGATGGAACTATTGTAGATCGAGTTGAAAGTCAGTCTACTTCTAGTCCAACTGAAGGCAAATAGACGATTTCTTTTTCATATAGTTCTGTTGATTTAAGCAACGTGAATATGGTTGTTTTATAGGCTTCAGTTAGTAGTTCACTTTTTGGCGGTAGCTTTGAAGTAAATGGAGAAGGAGCTTCGGTTTCTGCTGGAGTTTTAACGGCTTATTTAGAGTCGTCAGCTATTTCTTCAACCTCAGCTTCGGTTGAAGTTAAATTCACGACTTATACTCCTGCGCATGGACATTATAATGATTATGATAGTTCTACTGTATTAAGTGGCGGCAGTCAATATGGGCGCATACAATATAAAAAGACACATAGTTGTCCTGTCAATTTCAGTAACGTTACATTAAAAATTTACACCGGAGACGATGCAGTATCACGTCCCTCTGTTCCTCAAATATTCATTGGCGTTGGGGATGTTGCTAAAAGAGTGACCGAAATGTTTATTGGAGTTAACGGAAAGGCCAAGCGCGTTACTGAAGCTTGGATCGGAGTTAATGGAAAGGCACAAAAAATCTTCCCAACATTAATTGTAGGAGATTTATCACCTGGAGACATTGTGCAAATTGATGAAATGGGCGATGGAAATCTAGTTGAATGGATGGTTATGCATCAAAATTATTACGGTGAAAAATAGACAATTTTGATGCGCAAGTATTGCTTGCCTGATAGCTATTAGCTAAATTATAATGGTGGTAGTTCTTCCAGCTATTCTAATCCTTATTTTAGTAAAACTATAGATAATTATCTTAAAAATACTTGGTTACTAGGTACGGGGTATTTAACTTTCCAAAAAATTTTATTAGAGACTAATATTATGGTTCGAAATTGGTCTGGTGGCGATTTAGTAACATAGGCGCGAAAAGTATGGTTGCCTTCAGCTGTTAATGTTTCACCTGGAAGTTTTACAGCTGTACAAAGTGAAGAACCAAATGGTGGTTTCGCTTATTTCTTAAACAATGATACTACAACTGCGCGTAAAGCCTATAGAGAAACTAATACCACTGAAGCGATTTACTGGTGGACTCGTTCCACTACGGGAGGTACTCATCCTTATTGTAAAGCGGTAGGCTCTAATGGCGACTTAAGAAATGATAGTTATTATGCTTATCGTTACTTACGTCCAGTAATTAACATATCTTCTGAAAATTTTGTTAAATCTGTATCAACGGGTGTTTATAAATTAATAGTTTAATGGATTTAAATCTCTCAGTGCGGCTTCGGCCGCACTGAGATTTCAGGAGTTTTAATATGAAAAAATATTTAGATGCTACTGGCTTATAGCATTTATGGAAGCAACTTTCATTAAAAGATTATCCAAATAATGAAATGCTTGTTGCTGTAATTAATGTTATAGATGAAGAAAAAGCCGATAAAGCAGATTTAAATGATTATCTATTAATCAAAGATTACGTCGCTGGTGAAACTGGTGGCGAAATTAATTTAGATAGTTTTTTAACTAAAAATGAAGCCGCTTCCATGTATGCTCCTAAAAATATCTTAGAAGTTGTTTATCCAGTTGGCGCTATTTATCTAAGTGTAAATAATACGAATCCCTCTTCGCTTTTCGGTTTTGGAACTTGGGAGCGCATTGAAGATAGATTCTTATTAGGTGCTAGTTCTACTTATGTTGCAGGTACTACTGGTGGTGAAGTAAGTCATATTCTCACAGTTGATGAAATGCCTTCACATAGCCATACTTTTTTACGCCACCAATTTGATCGTAATGATGATGATAATGGTACCGATGTATATGGTGCCAATAACAAAACTTTGCCTCAAGTAAATGCTACTACCGATGCCACAGGTGGCGGCCAAGCACATAATAATATGCCGCCTTATTTGGTAGTTTACATGTGGAAAAGAATAGCCTAAGGTGATAAAATATGAAAAAGTTTTTAGATAGCTCAGGAGTAACATAGCTTTGGGGAAAACTGATTGAGCAAAGTGAGTAGCTTGTTCACGTTATTAATATCATTGATGAAGAAAAAGCCGACCGTATAGATTTAGACAAATATCTTCTAAAAGAAGACTATACGGGTTCCGAAACATTATCTTCAGAAGAATGGACTTTTACATTAGTTGATGGTGCTGTTGTTACAAAAAAGGTGGCGATTAAATAATGTTTGAAGTTCAATATGCTAATCGGATTAATATCCCAGAGGGAGAAGTTGCGAAAATTACTGACTCTAACGGCAATATTATATGGCAAAAATGCGATTATATATATTTGCCATATAATGCAGAAAAATCTAACGCCATCGCTGTAGCCGCGCTTAGTGTATCTTCTGGCGATATCATTACGATTTACCATTATCTTACTGGTTCATCTGGCGTAGTTTTTGATGCTTCTAATTGTGGCGGCAGTCAATATTCGTCAAATAGTAGCAGAGTAAATATTCACGGTGCTACAACTTTTACGGCGACAACGACTGGGAAACTTATTATTGGCGGTACTTATAGCTACTATAACTGGGGAATTGATTGGCCTGGAAGTTTAGGTATGAATCCTCCTTATGGAGAATATATAAAAATAAAAATAAACTAATGGTGTGATATTAATGAAACGATTATTAATCGCAACTCTAGTGATAGCGCTTATTTTAACTGGTATAGATGTCGCCACTCCTGCTTTATCGCTCCTTAAAACAAAAGAGCGCGCAGTACCCTTTATCGAATAATTTAGAATGAGTCAAAGGAGGTGAATGGTAGTGAATAAAAAATTTCTGGATGTCAATGGCGTACAATATTTATGGTCGAAAGTATCGCTTCAAGATTATCCTAATAATGATACTCTTGTAGCAGTAATCGAAGCCATAGATGAAACTAAAGCTGATAAAGATTATGTACAACAAGAAATAGCATTGGCTCTTGCTAATGCAAAAAATGAACCAGCTGAAAATGATATTCCTAAAGTATTTATTGATGGAATTATTCCTACTACCAAAGATGATGTTTTAGCAGAATTAACTTATATATCTAAAACTTTATCATTCCATTCTTATATTGAAATTAAGTGTCAGGGCAATTCTTCTATGAGCTATCCCAAAAAGAATTTTACTATTAAATTATTTGAAGATGCTGATAGAAGCGTTAAACAAAAAATTGCTTTTAAAAATTGGGGAAAACAAAATAAATTTTGTTTAAAAGCGAACTGGATTGATATCTCTCACTTACGCAACATTATTTCTGCTCGTTTATGGGGTGATATTGTTGAGTCACGTTCCAATTACGAAACTTTACCAGAGCTTTTAAGAACTAGTCCCAACAATGGTGCTGTTGATGGTTTCCCAATTAAAGTATATAATAATGGTATTTACCAAGGTAGATATACTTGGAATATCCCAAAAGACAAGTGG
>JAEIGA010005539.1_pt1 | contig 19286 bp, 19 predicted proteins | sample 9270691 | NCBI WGS metagenome assembly JAEIGA01 (sample SAMN17057246, study PRJNA624740) | gut metagenome | biome: biome; isolation source: fecal sample | host: Bos grunniens | place: China: Xizang | collected 2019 | reverse complement strand
CCTACCTAAGCGGTGCTGGGGGAGCCCGCAGCAAGCACAACAGTGCGAAGCTTCTAGCGAAGGGTGGTTTTAGGAGGGACAAGGTGCAAGATATCGTAGCACCTTGCACCGCTTCTGAGTAGAGGGGGTGTCCCCTCCTAACTACAGGAGGTTCTACATGACTTGGTCTATTACAATGGCTGACATGCGCCGTGACGGCTTTGAGGAAGGACTTACCACGGGCTTGGAGCAAGGGCGTGAGCAAGGAGCCTACGAAACCAAGCTGGAAACGGCAAAAAAATTCCTCGCTATGGGATTATCCCCAGAACAGGTGGCACAGGGTACCAGTCTCCCACTGGATGTTGTGCAGGGGTTGACGAAAAACCAATAGTTTACAGCTTGTTGTCTCAGATTTATCTCTACGCCATCGGTACCGTAAAAGCGGAACGATTCGGCCCTGCAATCTTGCGAGTTATCAAGGAGTTTCGTATCGGGAAAAGGTTGGATGGAAGCAGCTGTCATCTTCAGCTGTTTTCGCCGCAAATATGCGGTGATTAGCTTGATTATTCACCGCACAACTCATACAATCACAGTATGTATATTTATCAGCAAGTGGGTTGGCCTCGGTTTAATTTTTCTCAAGATGCAGTTGCCTCTGTACTGGAGGCCTGTCATATTGCCCAGGGAAGGTTGCTTACCAAAATGGAGCAATTGGGGCTTTCTGAAAGAAATGATAAGATTTTGCTTACCATTACAAAGGATATTATCAAATCTAGTGAAATTGAGGGCCATATTTTAAATCATGAGCAGGTTCGTTCTTCTGTGGCCCGGAGACTTGGCATGGAGATGGCGGGACTTGTTTCTTCCAGCAGGGATACTGAGGCTGTTGTGGAGATGATGCTGGATGCAACGCAAAATTATCAGAAGCCTCTGACAAGGGAGCGGCTTTTTGGATGGCATTCCTGTCTTTTTCCCACAGGTTATAGCGGATTGTACAAGGTGGATGTGGGCACGTATCGGAAGCATCCAGTACAGGTTGTTTCCGGTGCCATTGGCTACGAAAAGATTCATTACGAAGCACCCGCTGCAGAAAGGATTCCTTCTGAGATGGAGGCCTTTCTTCGTTGGGTAAATGCTCCACAGGGGGATGGTTTGATTAAGTCTGCCCTTGCCCATCTGTGGTTTGTCACCCTGCATCCTTTTGACGATGGAAACGGCCGCATTGCACGCACCATTTCAGATATGCTTCTATGCCAAAGTGATAAGACTTCCTACCGATTTTACAGTATGTCAAATCAAATTGTGGTAGAAAGGTCGGAGTATTATACTATTTTGGAAAGGACTCAAAAGGGGAGCTTAGATGTTACTCAGTGGATTGAATGGTTTTTGCATTGCGTTTTCAAGGCAATTTGTTCGAGCGAGCAGCAGACCGATGCTGTCTTAAAAAAATACAGCTTCCTGCGTTCCATTGAACATGTTCCATTGAACGAACGCCAGAGAATGATGCTTACAAGGCTCGTCAGTGACACCTGGTTCGGCACCCTGACCTCCTCAAAGTGGGCGAAAATAGCAAAATGTTCCTCCGATACTGCATTGCGGGATATTCAGGATTTGCTTCAGAAAGGTTTGCTCCAAAAAGAGCCCACTTCTGGAGGAAGAAGTACCAATTACAAGTTGCTAGGCTAAAGGCGTCTTTTTCAATCCCTTCTTTGTTAATTTGTTTGAAGTTTTTTCCGCAAAAAAGACAAATTCTCCAAGTTTAAAGCGAATAATATATATGTAAAGCTTTTATTGGAGGAGATTGAATGGGGAATCAAACCATCATAAAATTCAAGCGTTGGGAGGACCTAGACATCACCGACGATTTCATCTTCACCAGGGTCATGCGGAACAAAAGGCTCTGCCGCACCCTGCTTGAGATGATTCTCAAGGTCAAAGTGGGGAAAATCCAGTTCCTCACCAGTCACCACGCCATCCAGATTGACCCCAATGCCAAAGGCATCATCATGGATGTGTACCTGAAAGATGAAAATCGGGTTATTAACGTGGAGATGCAGACTTCCAACAAGGGAGATCTGTCCCACCGTGCCCGCTACTACCAAGCGGCGGCAGACATCGACACCACGCCGAAAGGCTCGGAGTACCAGGACTTGAAGCAAAATTACGTGATTTTCATCTGTACCTTCGACCCCTTCCACAAGGGTAAACCTTTCTATACCTTCCAAAACCTTTGTCTTGAACACGGTGAGCCAATTTATCTAGACGACGGAACCACCAAAATATTTTTAAACACCACCGCCAAAGACCTTACTAGCCTTGACCTAGATTTACGCTTGTTCTATGATTATATCAAAGAAAAGACAGCACAAACAGCCTTCACCAAGGAGCTGGATGCCACAATTTCTCGGATGAAGCAAGAAAAGGAGGAGCGAAACATGTATCTCACCTATACATCCCGCATGATGGAGTGTCGCCGTGATGGTTATGAAGAAGGTTTACATACTGGATTGACAACTGGCAGGGAAGAAGGCATTTCCATCGGGTTGGAGCAAGGGTTGGAACGTGGAGCCTATCAAAAGGCATTAGAGACGGCAAAACTCCTCCTTAATTACGGTGACCCTCCAGAGAAAGTTGCTATTTGTACCAATCTTCCGCTGGATGTTGTACAGGGCTTGTTATAAAAATTGAAATAAAACCTGCACAAACAGCCTTCACCAAGGAGCTGGTAGAAAACCGCTAGTTTACACCTCCTTCTACGGTATCTCCACCAACCCAGCAGGCTCTAGAAATAGGTACTCTTCTGGTAGTGAGTCTGTAGGCATCATCTAATTTTTTCCAAAAGAGAGGCTCTGTCCTTGCACCCTAGCTTGTCGTATATTATGCTGACGTAATTTTCCAAGGTGTTGATTTTTATTTTTAGCTTTTCTGCGATTTGTTCGTTTGTTAATTCTTCTCCGATTAGGTTAATCACCTCTTTTTCCCGGCGGGTGAGTATGGAAAAAAGGTTTCGGGTTTCAAAAAAATCTAGGACTAAATCTGGCTGAATAAAGGACTTGCCTTGGGCAACGGCATTAATTGCATCTAGGAGCATACTCTCGCTACTGTCTTTAGACACAAAACCTCTAACTCCGCCCCCCTGTATACTGAGAGCCTTTTCTATACAGGCTCCCGTAGCATTGCTAGAGAATATAACAGAGGGAATATTTTGTTCTGCAAGCATTTGTACTGCTGTGTAGCCGTTGGCACTAAGGGCATTATTTCCATCTCCCTTCAGTTGCAAATCTACCACGGCAACAATTTTGTCTTCTTCTGAAAACGTCAGTTGTTTTAGCAATGGTTCAAGCTCAGCTAGACTTTCTGCTTCTCCTATAACAGTCCAGTCAGAATTTTCCAACAGATAGGTTGTCACTCCCTTTCTGAGCATTTTGTGGTCGTCTACTAGAATAACCTTGTTCATAAAGCCAGTGTACCACAGAACAGCTTTCTTGTGACTAGTGTTTACTCATGTAAAAATAGTGAGTCAACTCATGGTTTTTCTCAAAGTCAACTAACTTTTATAAAATTAAAAAAGGTTTATAATTTTGGTAATTACAACCTATAAGGAGAAAGACGATGTTTTGTAAGAAAAAAGCCACACTTCTTGTGGCCATTTTATGTGTGTTTGCGGTAAGCTTTGTGGCTTGTAGCAAAAAAGACGCTGTTAGTAACGGTGCTGCTACCGGTGCTGATGGAGCCACTTCTCAGGAAGTAACTAAAGCCGACAAAAAGGCAGAGGAAAAGAAGGCTGAGGAAAGCAAAAAAGGTTCTTCTGAAGTAAAGCTTCCTACTACTCCCAATGCAGAAGAGGATTTTATTGTTAAGCTGACCAAAGACGGAACTGGTGCAGTAGTTACAGGGTACAAGGGAAAAAGTGGGGGAGTGTATATTCCTGCCACTATCCAAGGCTTGCCTGTAAAGGAGGTGCGTAACATGCCTCCAACCTTGGAAAAAATAAGTTTCCGTGGCACACCAGAAGTGATTAAGAGTGGGGCTTTTGATGATACTAAAATAAAAACTATCACTTTACCTGACAGTATTAAAGAAATTGAAAGTCAGGCATTTATAAACTGTATTGCCTTGGAGTCAATTAATTTGCCCGCCAGTCTTGAATGGGTGGATGGAGTTACTTTCACTTTCTGTAGTAATCTCAAGGAAATTATCATTCCAGACTCTCTTACTTCAGTGAGATTTCCCAAGGGTGGCGAATCGGTATTTGGGGGTTGTAGTTCCTTGCCCTTGGCAACACAGGCACGGTTAAGGGAGTTGGGCTACGAGGGTAACTTCTAATCAATAACAGTCCTTGGGGTGGCTTGGCTGCCCCAAGGGGCTGGCAGTGGTGGGGAGATTCCGCTGCCACTGGGTATTAGGGTCGTTTTATTTAGAGGAGGAAGAAGAAATGTATTTAGATGAGGTATTATATCCAGCCTATTTTAAGAATGGATTCGGAAAAATCCTTAAAACAGAAATAGATTTGTATGTTTTTCACGGTTTTTTATTAAAAGAACTTGATGAATGTTATTTGCAACTAAAATGAAGAATCGTGAGTTAATGCAGGGGGTATGGTGCGTACTTACTCGTGACAAGATTGCTTTTTTAGTAGATAATAGATTTGAAACAAGCTTGAAAGGTGAAGGTGTAATGAGTGGATACGAAAAGCGATTAGCTATCTTTGAAGATCATGCCCTGATGAGAGATGGAATTACTACTTGGTTTGTTACCAATTCCGATTGGCGGGTGATGTTCAGTGCAGGTACTGTAGCAGAAGCTCAGGAGTTGATTGCTACCTTGGAGCATGAGGCTACTCAAGAAAAACCTGTCATTGCTCTAGTTGATATTTCTTTTAAGCAAGAAATGTCGGCAACCCTTCCCAACGGGAGTGAAGGTCATGCCGGCTTTGATATTGTTCGTGAACTTTCAGCTCGGAGTCCTCACACTAAATGTATCATGTATAGTTCCTATTCCTCAGGTTCCTTTGTGGAATGTGCTTTAAGCAAGAACATTGGTGCCATGGGGTATGTCTCAAAAAGCAGTGATGAGTCTGAATTGCTTCGTGCAGTGGAGACCGTTGCTACTGGAGAAGTGTATGTTGAATCTCACCTCATCTCCAAAATGCTGGAAACTCAACGAATTATGTCTGTTTTTACTAAAAAAGAACGGAAAATAGTTGAAGGTATTGTTTTAGGAGATAGTACAGCAGAAATTGCCGAAAAACTCGGGGTAAGTCGCAGTACAATAGAAAATCATTTAAGTCACATATATGACAAAATCGGTATTAAATCAAAGGAAGCACTAATAGCCTGTTTAGGGCAGTAAAAGATGCTAGAACAAGTTCACGGAAGGAACCTGGAAGCTATTTCTTCTCAAGGGTTTTCCAAGAACTTGTTCCAGTTTTTGTTGTTTAGCCTGTGATGGGGCGCACAGCAATCAGTCCTTTGATAGCACCTAGCTTATACATGGCTGCACCATCTACAGGTGTGTCCACGTCGATTACAGTGTAAGCCAAGTCTCCACGACTCTGGCTTGTCATGCTAGAAATATTCAGAGTTGATTCTGCCAAGGCTGTGGTAATTTGTCCCACCATGTTAGGAATATTTTTGTGAGAAATACACAATCGTGTTCCACCAGCAGGAATTGCTTCATCAATCTTACACTTAGGGAAGTTTACGGAGTTCACGATAGTTCCTGTTTCCAAGAAATCTCGCAATTGCTTTACTGCCATTAAGGCACAGTTTTCTTCGGCTTCTGGAGTAGAGGCACCAAGGTGGGGCAAGCAAATAATCTTATCATTACCCAAAAGCTCTTCATCAGCAAAGTCTGTGACCATGCAAGCAATCTTTCCTGAGTTGATTCCTTCCAAAACGTCGGCGTTTACAACTAATCCACCTCGAGCTAGGTTGATAATACGTACACCCTTTTTCATGGCCTTGATGCGGTCTGCATTGATAAGGCCCTTTGTTTCTGCTGTTTGTGGTACGTGGATAGAAATATAGTCAGCCTTGGTAAGGATAGTGTCCAAGGTTTCAGCCTTTACAACGGCTCGGCTCAAGGACCAGGCTGCATCAACAGAAATAAATGGGTCATACCCGATTACATTCATGCCCAAATCAGATGCGCTGTTGGCTACCATAGCACCAATAGCCCCCAAACCGATAACACCCAGGGTTTTACCGCGGATTTCAGGACCTACAAACTGGGACTTACCCTTTTCTGCCAAGTCAGGAATCTCGCTTCCCTTGCCAGCCAATCCCTGTACCCATTCAGAAGCCTTGATTACGGGGCGACTTGCCATGAGAAGTGACAGCAACACCAACTCACGAACGGCGTTGGCGTTGGCTCCTGGTGTGTTGAACACGACAATTCCCCGCTCGGTCATAGCTGGGATAGGAATGTTGTTTGTTCCAGCACCAGCACGGGCAATGGCCTTTACTGATTCTGGTACTTCCATGGAATGCATATCTGCAGAGCGGAGCAAGATTGCATCGGGATGAAGAATCTCAGAAGCTGTCTCATAATCATCCAAAGGCAGTTGAGCCAAGCCCTGGGCAGAAATTTTATTCAAAGTCTGAATCTTAAACATGATAACTCCTTAAAATAATGAGCTACCCTGGTTATTTTCCAAGGTAGCCTCGCTGTGTGGTTTATTTATTTTCTGCGGCGAATTTGTCCATAAAGGCAATGAGGGCCTTTACTCCCTCCAAGGACATGGCATTGTAGATGGAAGCTCTCATTCCTCCTACCAAGCGGTGGCCAGCTAAGTTTACTAAGCCTGCTGCTGCGGCTTCTGAAACAAACTTCTTGTTCAATGCTGCAACCTTGTCTTGGTCAGTTTCCTGAACCACAAAGGGAATGTTCATCAAGGAACGGCTATCCTTTGCTACGGGGCTGCGATAGAAGTCGCTATTGTCCAAGTAGTTGTAGAAAAGGTCGGCCTTTTCTTGGTTCCGCTTTTGCATTCCTTCGGCTCCACCGTTTGCTTCGATCCAGGCCAACACCTTACCCATGATGTAGATGGTGTAACAGGGTGGGGTATTGTACATGGAGTCATTATCTGCATGGGTCTTGTAGTCCAGCATAGTAGGTGTGCGGGGGTCGGGGAACTCGGTAATCAAGTCCTTGCGGATGATGACAACAGTAACACCAGCGGGAGCTAGGTTCTTTTGGGCTCCTGCAAAGAACACTCCGAACTTGGTAATGTCTACAGCCTCGCTTAAAATGCAGCTAGAAGCATCTGCTACCAAGGGAATGTCGGTGCCATCAGAGCGTTTCCCCATTTCTGGCAGATTGGCCCATTTTGTTCCCACGATGGTGTTGTTTAAGCAGATGTAGCCATAGTCGTAGTCGCCTTCGATTTTCTGCACGGAGGGAATATAGGAATAGCCTTTGTCTTTTGAAGATGCCAAAACATCTACGGTGAGATATTTTTTTGCTTCTTTAATGGCCTTTTCTGACCAAATTCCTGTGTCGATGTAGGCTGCCTTCCCCAGCTTCTTCAAGTTCATGGGAATCATTGCAAACTGAGTGCTGGCTCCCCCCTGCAGGAAGAGAACTGCATAGGTATCAGGAATGTTCATCAGCTTGCGGATTCTGGCTTCTGCATCCTGAATGATGGGTTCGTAGTTCTTGGAGCGGTGGCTCATTTCCATAACGGATTGACCAGATCCCTTATAATCAAGCATTTCAGCGGCAGCTTCCTGCAAAACTGATTCAGGCAGGCAAGAAGGACCTGCAGAAAAATTATATACACGACTCATAAAAACTCCTTTGGGGGATTGTCCGCCCAATGCTGTATTCTATTGAATAGTTCCCGCTACCAATTGGCGTAGGGAATGAATTACCGAAATATTTTCCACCTTTACTGTGGGGGGAACCGTTAACAAGGTGTTGGTGTAGTTTACGATTCCCTTGATTCCTGCTTGAACAAGTCGCTGTCCGTAGGCAAGAGCCATTTCATCAGAAACTGTCAGCACTGCATATTCAATTTGCTGTTGCTTCACAATCTGCTCTAAGCGGGCCGCTGGATAGAGAGGAAAGCTGGCATTTAGCAGCTCCACTCGGTTTACGCTGGGGTCAAAGCCCGCCACCAGCTGAAAACCAGCTGACTCAAAGCCTCCATACTCCAACAATGCCGCCCCAATCTTTCCCAGTCCCACAATGCAACAAGGGTGCTTTTCTTCATTCTTAGCAGCAGAACCCAAAGCTTGGGCAATGGCCTCTTGCAACTCCTGAATGTGATAGCCATTGGAAGCTCCACACCGAATTCCTAGCTGGCTTATGTCCCGTCTAATGGTGGCATCTGTCCAACCAGTAAGCTGGGCAATTTTTCGGGATGTAATGGTGGCCTTTACTTCCTTTTCCTTTGACAACCCCTCTCCTTGTGTACCCTGTTGTTGAACTATCATAAGCTCTTGTTGCAACAAGTATTCAAGGCTCAGCAATCGTTTTCTGGAAGGCTCTGAAAGATGTGCCATAACTTCTCCCAAATTATGCTTTGTGACCGTAAAAGTTCTGTACTGTGAAATATTTCACTGAATACGATAAAATTATACTTAAAAATCAACTGTTAGGTCAAGGGATTTAAAAAACTGTCTGAGACGATTGTAGGATTTATCTAACTTAAAATAAGAAAAGGTTTATTTATTGTGAAATATTTCACAATAAATAAACCTTGTGAAGTTATGTGACCACGGGACTAACAGTGTAATTTGACTTTTGGATGGAATACGTGGTACAATAAAAGACGGAAATGCCCAGGTTCATTTGGTCATCTCCACAGTCCTTTGAAAAGTCGCCAGATGTGGGTAAGAGTTCTGGCGGCTTTATTTTTACTCAATTACATTTTAAGGTAAGAGAGCAAGCTAAGAATTAAAAGTGCTAAACTAATAGCTAACGAAATGATTTCGTACTTTGTCATCCTAGACCTCCCTAATCAATATTTCAGCAGAAGCTGATTTGAGTGGGGAGACACCGCCTGAAACTTAGGCATTTCCTCGGTAGATAGTATATCACAAAAACTAAATAACTGTAAATATGTATAGATATAAATCCCTTGGAACTAGTTCCCATCTACTCAGCAGTATAGCCCAATGAACGAAAAACTTGGTGGAGGATGCCAGCGGGCGCCTACCGACGCCCTAGAACCAGTCCTCGATTCAGCAGTATAGCCCATGAACGAAAAATTTGGTGGAGAAAGCTAGGGGGGCACCTACTGACGCCGCCCTCTGAGCGTAGCGAAGCGTAAGGCGGCAGTGGGTTCCCTAGCTTTCTCCACCGCTTTTACATTTAATCTAAAACTGCTATACTGCCCCCATGGTAATTTCTTCTATTGACTTAAAAGATGGTAAAGTCGTTCAGTTAAAGAACGGGAAAGACAAGGTGTTGGAGCGAGACAACCCTTTAGAATTGATTTCTGATTTTAACAAGTACGGCGAGGTTGCCGTTATAGATCTTGATGCTGCTCTAGGGAACATTACTCCCAAGGGAACAACTGCCAACACCGAGATTCTCAAATCCCTGTTGCGTCACGGTAATGTGCGAGTCGGTGGTGGCATTCGTGATGTAAAGCGTGCTAAGGAATTGATTTCATTGGGAGCAGAAAAGGTTATCGTTGGTTCTGCTGCCTTCAATGCCAATCCCACTGATGGAAATATTCTCAACACAGCATTTTTGGACGAACTGGTGGCTGCCATCGGTCGTCAGCGGATTATCATTTCTGTTGATGCCATCAACGGGGTCATTGCAATCAAGGGCTGGACAGAAACAGCTGGTATTCCCCTCATAGATGGAGCCAAGGCGGCAGAAAAATACGCCTCGGAATTGCTTTTTACCTGCGTGGAACGTGAAGGCTGCATGACTGGCACCAACATGGAGCTGGTTCGTCAGTTGCGAGAAGCCGTTTCTTGCCGCCTTGTGGTGGCTGGTGGAGTTTCTAGCCTTGATGAGATTGTGGAGCTGGAGTCTCTGGGCTGTGACGTGCAGCTGGGAATGGCCTTGTACACTGGTGCAGTTTCCCTTAAAGATGCCTTTATCGGTTGTCTCAACTGGAAGAAGGTAGACATGATTCCTGTTATTGCCCAAAGTGTATCTGGTGAAGTACTGATGATGGGTTATGCCAACAAAGAGGCCTTTGAAAAGACCTTTTCCAGTGGCAAGCTTACCTTCTGGAGCCGAACACGGAATCAGCTGTGGACAAAGGGAGAAACTTCTGGAAACTTCTTAGAAGTAATTAAGCTACGAGTGGATTGCGACAGAGACACGGTGCTGGCAACGGTAATTCCCCACGGTGGTGTGTGTCACACAGGCAGCTGGACTTGCTTTACTGCCGAGGCTGAAGAAGTTTCATCTATGGAGCGTTTGTACCAGATTATTGCCCAGCGTTTTGCCAATCCTACCCCAGGCTCTTACACTGCAACCCTTACTGGGGAGCGGGTGCGAGAAAAACTCATGGAAGAAGCCGAAGAATTAACCGAGGCAGAAGACCATGAAGAAGCTGTATGGGAATGTGCTGACTTGTTGTATTTTATGAACGTGCTGATGTATCAAGAAGGCGTCACCTGGAAGCAGGTTTTAGACGAGCTGGATAGAAGACACAAAAAATAAAAAGAAAAAGGCTGTCGTTTTTGAAGTGTATTTCACTCCCAAAAGACAGCCTCTTTTTTTTAATCCCCACGAACTCGCTTGCGAATAGCTTGCAATTCAGGAGGAAGCTCTTCCATCGTTAAATCTGGCAAATCCATAGTTTTGCCTTCATCAAGAGCCTTCTGATAATATTGTTCCTTAAAATCCAAGGCCATAATAATTTCATTGAGCTTTGCTACCTGCTGCTGAATCACTTCTCGGTGACGAAGCACAATTTCCAGTCTCCGTACAATGGTAGTATCTCGTTCTTCAAACATTTTTACAAATTCCTTGATTTCCTTCAGGGGCATGCCAGTTCTTTTCAAGGAGTCAATGATAATAAGCCATTCCAAATCAATATCAGTAAACTGGCGAATTCCGCTATCGGAACGTTCCACAAAGGGCAACAATCCTTCTTTTTCGTAATACCGCAAGGCAGAAGGTGCAATGTCAAGTCTTTGGGATATTTCTCCAATGCTATAGCTCATAGATCCTCCTTTGTCAGCCTAACAATATCCTTAAAATTTGCAGTTGCATCATAATGAGATTCACTAAAAAATACAAGGCTAATATCTTGAACAATATTGAATTAGCATAAAGTTAAATATAAGTTCAATCTTTCCCTTCCCATAAAATCCACCGAAAAACTGGTTGACAATCCGTGGTATATGGGAAAGAATGAAAGGAATTCTGCCTGATGATTTGTTTTCCAAAATCCCTCGCAGGCACAGAGGATGGATATGTCTATAATCAAAATTATTCCTGCCCAGGAACTTTCCGCCGATTTTTTTGAGCCACGAAGCTTTGCCGACGATACTGCAAGTATTGTATCCGATATTATTAACCAAGTCCGAAGAGATGGAGATGTTGCTCTCCATCAGCTGGCGGTAAAATTTGACCCCGCAGCTCCTGCTCAGTTGGAAGTTGCTCAAGAAGATTTAGCTGATGCTGCAGAAAATTTGCGTCAAAGTCAACCAGAACTGTATGAAGCTCTCTGTTATTCTCGGGACTTGGCTCTCAAGTTTGCTCGTCGCCAGAGAGAATCCTTTGATAATTTTGAAGTAGAATTGGAGCCAGGGCTTTTTACCGGACAAAAGAATATTCCTGTGGACAGAGCAGGATTATACGTGCCTGCTGGTCGCTTTCCCTTGCTTTCCACCGTTATCATGACCTCTGCTCCTGCCTTGGCCGCTGGCTGTGGCGAGGTGGTGCTTTGTACTCCTCCACGTCCCCATCCCGACGGCAGCACTAAAGCCTACGCCGATGCAGGAATATTGGCCACTGCCTACTTGTGCGGCGTCCACCGAGTTTTTGCCTGTGGTGGAGCCCAATCCATTGCCGCCATGGCCTATGGCACGGAAACAATTCCCCGCTGTGATGTGATTGTGGGGCCAGGAAATAAATTTGTGGCAGAGGCAAAGCGGCAGGTTTACGGCACCGTTGGTATTGATATGCTGGCAGGCCCCACGGAGGTTTTCATCATTGCAGATGGTTCTGCAAATCCTGCTTGGGTGGCCGCTGACCTTTTGGCTCAAGCTGAACATGATCCAGATGCTCAGGCTGTTCTTGCTACCCCAGAGGAAAAACTTGCCCAAGCAGTGGCCCAGGAACTGGAGCTCCAGCTTGAAACCCTGGCTACTGCAGACACCGCTCGCACCAGCATTCAGCGAAACGGCTGCATTATCATCACCAAGGATTTAGAGGAAGCCGCTCTCTTGGCAAACAAAAAGGCCCCCGAACACTTGGAATTAGCCTTGGACTCAGGACCCCAGCTAGAAAAACTTGAATCTCTGGTACACAACTACGGCTCATTGTTTATTGGTCACGGTTCTGCCGAGGTGCTGGGAGATTACGCCGCTGGCTTGAACCACACCCTGCCAACTTCTACTTCTGCCCGCTTTGCTGGAGGACTTTCCGTCCGCTGCTTCTTGAAAACAGTCACCACCCTCCGAACGGTGGAGGGCTCAGCAGGCCAGATAAAGTCTGCCTCCGCCGCAGGACTCCTGGGCGACGCAGAAGGATTATCCGCTCACGCTCGTGCCGCAAGAATACGCCTGTAAGTGAGCGGCCCGCTCCCGCTCGTGCCGCAAGAATACGCCTGTAAGTGAGGGGCCTATTTTGATTATACTTAAATGGAGGAGATAAGAATGAAGTCTATTTTGATTAAAGATACCACCAAGGAAGAGCGGATTCGCATTATCCAGCAATCCTTAAGTGCCTGTGGAACAGAATGTGAGTTCTGCAACGGCTGCGACAACCTTGGCGGTGGCATTGTAGATAGCATCTACCAACCATATATCGATGGAGAAAAAGAAATCGCTCAAATCAATATGGAGTATAGAGCAAATTTTGTAAGAGGATGATTGTATGGCACAGTTTGATGTGGTAAAGAAAAACTTGGAGAATCGAGGTTTTGCGGTTTCTTGCTTTCAAACAGCAGATGAAGCCGTGGCCTACCTTGATTCTCAGATTGATGGTAAAACAGTTGGTTTTGGTGGTTCCATGACACTGGAAGCGCTGGGTTTGTACGAAAAGCTTGGTACTCACAATCTGATGTACTGGCACCAGCGTATTCCAGAAGGAAAAACTGGTAACGAAATCAAGGCCGCTGCCAATGGAGCTCAAATCTATATGTCCTCCATCAACGGTTTGGCTGAAACTGGTGAGATTATCAATATTGACGGAAACTGCAACCGTGTGGCGGCAATCTTATATGGTCATGAAAAGGTGTATCTGGTGGCGGGTCAAAACAAGCTGGCCAAGGACTACGATGCAGCTCTGTGGCGAGCCAGAAACATTGCCGCCCCATTAAACACCAAGCGATTGAACAGGAAAACGCCCTGTGCTATCAAGGGCGACAAGTGCTATGACTGTCGTAGTCCAGAACGGATTTGTGCGGCCTTGTCTGTGTTGTGGACAAAACCAGGAGCCTGTGACTACGAAGTCATTCTCATTGAAGAAAACTTAGGCTTTTAATTTCCAGCTTCTTGGGCTGCCTGCAAGCGTTTTTGGTATTCAGCCTCCATGGCATTGTGCTGTTCTTCCAGTGTAGCCATGATTTTGTCGGCGGATGCCTGCTTAGGGTCGATTCCTCTGTCCTCAGGCTTTTCGCCTAAGCTCGCAATCACTTCATTGCGGAATGACTTGCAGTCAATAACGGGGCTTGCTGTCATAAGGATTACATCCTTGCAAACCAAGTCAGAAAGCATGTCATTGGGAGTTTCAGGATTGATTCTCAAGCAGTTTCCGTTGGTGGAAATAAGAATCATTACGTCAAACATTCGTAGGTAAGAGTCAATTTCTCGTAAGCCTCGTTTTGTCTCTGGATTTCCGGGGCGGTAACGAGTTCCACTGGGGAACACCAAGATTGTCTGGCCTCTTCTTTTTGCTGCATCCATGGCCCGCATAGATGCCATGTTGATTTTTCGGCTTTTAGCTTCTTCTGCAGCCCGTTCCTCTGGGTCGGTATAAGCTGCCAAACTGCGACTGGGATAGATAACAATGCGAGTAAAGCCCTCGGCCCAAGCCTTTACCATGGGATTTTCTTCGTTCAGCTTCATTCCGGCCATGGCAACAATTCGGCTGGACAAATCTTTACCTTCATCAGAATCATGATCAAGGAGATAGCACAGCAGGGGCAGGTCCATGTTGCTGTAATGCTCCATCAAAATCAGTCCTCGCTTACCGGCCTTGAGCTGATTCAAGAATTCTATGAAATACTCCTGATTCATGAGTTGGGAACCAGGCAAGAGGTTGTCTTCTACCATGGAATCCATGATTTTGCGTGTACCAGGATTCCACTCCTGATATACGTTGGTATCATCAATCTTATCTGCTGCTTGAGCTAAACGAGCTAATTCTCCAAAATGATGCTTATAGCGTTCCCCTAGTGGTATACCTTCCATAACACAAAACTCCTGTTGCTTTTCTACGTCTCTTTGCTCTTAAATCTACCCCCTATTTTTGCCTGTGTCAAGATTTTAGAATTTATACAAGATTCCTGTAAAGAGAAGGGATTTTTTCTTGAAAATTAGGGGGTAGTAATATATAATGAAAATGATGAATATGGAAGAATTTTGCTATAAAATTTACAAGCATACCTTTGCCCATGTGTTACATAGTGGAATTTATGCCGCTCATGTTATTGTCTGGATGCGGAAAAATCCCTTTGCTGAAAATCAACTGGAAGAGGCATTTCACAAATTTGTTTGGGATACGCCACTTTCAAACATGGATTTAAGTATCATGGAAGACTCTAGTATTGAAGAAGGTGTTTTATTGCTTGATGCCATAGAGTCTTTTGGAGATGGGGAGTCGCTACCAGAAAGAATTCCCTTCGATAAAGATTTGAAAAAGATTCACTATCAGGTGTAATTTCAAGCTGTACTTTCTAACTAAAAAGGGTGAGTTAAAAACTCACCCTTTTCTTTTATCTTATTTTTCGTTTGTAACAGTAACAGGTTGGAGTGCTTCAGTTTCTTCTACAGGGATTTCTGTAGGAGTTTTAGTTTCTTCTGAAACAACTTCTATTGTACTGTTAGTTCCAGTAGGGCTCCCTACAGAAAGATAGAGTTCTGCAGGATTCAATTTCAAGTCAGTAGAGAAGGTGAACTCGGAAAGTTCACTGCTATTTCCCAGCTTATCGGTGGCAAAAACCTGCAATACGTGGGAACCTGTTTCAGGTGCACTGATTGGAGTGTTTCCATCGTAGCGAGCAAATTCAGCTCCGTTCCAAGACAGATAAATTGCGTCAACTCCAGACATTGCATCCTGAGCAGATAGAGAAATCTTGGTCTGGGGACTGATGTACTGAACGCCATTTGCTTCCACTGGTGGAATATCAATGTCGATGTATACGGAAGGTGCAGTTGTATCGAGATATACGTATGCAGCTAAGGACTCAGAAGTGTTTCCCACATAGTCAACGGCATATCCTTCTGCATAAATAGCACCATCTTCTCTGTCTGTAAGATAGATAAATCCTTTTCCTAAAACATTTTCCATCTTTCCTGTACCAGTTGTATCAAGATAGAGGAATTCAGTGCCAGAAAGTGCATCTTCACCAAAGAGCTGGATTCCAGTTTGGTTTGTTACATATACAACTCCAGCTTCGTCAGTGTACACAGGTCCTTCAATCAGGAATTTGATGGTGGGAGCTGTTCCGTCAACAATACCAGTGTAGGTTTTGGTGTTACTTACTGTTCCCCATACATCTTGAGTTGCCCAGTTTAAGGTAAACTGGCCTTCTTTGTCCAACACTACAGGAGCGGTATACTCTGTTGCCTTCCCTGAATTATAAGTGTAGTAGATTGAACCAGTGTTTGGATTCCAGTTTTCTGCTTCCAATCGGAATTCTGTTCCCAAAGGAATATAATCAATGCGTCCATTATTCCATACCTTTTGAACAGGGGTAGTATCTTGAGCTGCCACTGTTGCAAGAACGAATAATGCCCCAGCAATACTGAGGATTTTTTTCATCTCTAACCTCCAGATTTGTCTGTTTGGTTCAGTATATCGGGAAAACCTAATCTGTGGAAGTAGAAGGAAATGGAGATTTTCTTACCTTTCCAATAGTGTCGTTTTTCGCTATACTCATGTCATGGCTGGATTTTACGAAGATTACGACGTAGCTGTTGTTGGTGGCGGTCACGCAGGAATAGAGGCTGCCTTGGCGGCAGCAAAGATGGGGCTTAAAACCATTCTCATTACACAAACCATTGATTCTATTGGACGTATGTCCTGCAATCCTTCTATCGGTGGCATTGCCAAGGGAAATATTGCCCGTGAGGTAGATGCCTTGGGGGGTGTAATGGGGCATTTGATTGACGCTTCCATGATTCAGTTCCGTCTTTTGAATAAAAGTCGTGGGCCTGCTGTTCAAGCACCTCGTGCCCAAGCTGATAAGCTACTGTATCCTCAGCTGGCTCGACAAATGATAGAAAAACAACCTGGACTCACCCTTTTACAGGACACGGTGGTGGACTTGGAGGCGGTGGAAAGTGCTGAGCTTTTCCCCCCAAGGGCTGAGGTAAATCCAGACAAAGAGCAAGAGCCTTTGCCAGGCCAACGGCTGGGTTCTCCAGCTGTGGCTGATGGGAAATTCAGGCTCAAGCTAGTGGCTGTGATAACAGAGCGGGGGCGGCGGATTCCCGTACGGTCTGCGATTTTGACTACAGGCACCTTCTTAGGGGGCAAGATATTTATCGGTAATTACGACGCTCCCTGCGGACGACTGGGAGAGCCAGGTACTCAGGGCATTACCGAAGCACTGAATCGACTGGGCTTTACCACAGGCCGCCTCAAAACAGGTACGCCTCCACGAGTGCTGAAAAGCTCCATCGATTTTTCCCAGTTGGAGGAGCAACCGGGTGACACGGAGATTATTCCCTTTTCCTTTGACAACGAAAAGGTGGAACGGCCCATGGTAAGCTGCCATCTTGTGTACACCAATAGAGAAACCCACCAGCTGATTCGAGGAAATATTGGACGTTCACCCCTTTACAGCGGAAAAATCAGCGGAGTAGGGCCACGGTATTGTCCTTCCATCGAAGATAAGGTGATGCGGTTTGCAGAGCGGGAGCGTCATCAGCTTTTCGTGGAGCCAGAGGGCTTAACCACCGAGGAAATGTACATCAACGGATTTTCTTCATCCTTGCCAGAGGAGGTTCAAGATAGATTTATGCGAACCTTGCCTGGCTTTGCTGATGCAGTGATGAGTCGCCCCGGATATGCGGTGGAATACGATTTTATTGATCCGACTCAGCTGTTCCCCTCCTTGGAGACAAAGCTAGTGGCAGGACTTTTTACTGCGGGGCAAATCAACGGCACTTCCGGCTACGAAGAGGCTGCGGGACAGGGCTTGGTGGCAGGTATTAATGGTGCCCTGTATGCAAAAAGCCACAGAGAATTGTGTGGGCCAGTGCAGGATTCTGAAAACCAAGAGCTGGTGAAGGCTGTTCCTTCCTACCAGCCCCTAGTTTTGGCTCGAAGTGAAGCCTACATTGGTGTTCTGATTGATGACCTAGTGACTCTGGGAACTCGTGAGCCCTACCGTATGTTTACTGCACGTGCTGAATACCGACTCAAGCTGCGCCACGACACGGCTGATATTCGTCTCTGTGAAAAGGGTTATGAGGTAGGCTTGAATCCCCCTTGGCGATTCCAGCGGGTGCAGGAAAAATTGGCTTTGCAGCAGGAAATTATTGCACTTTTGGCTAAGAATCCCCAAGCTCAAAATCCTGGCTATCCAGAAGCAGTTTGGGATGCGGCTCTTATCGACATAAAATACCAGCATTACATCAAACGCCAAGATAGACGTGTGGAAAAAATGCATCGTATGGAGCACGCTCGCATTCCCCAAGATTTTGACTATGGTGCAATTCCATCCCTTTCTGCAGAATCTCGCCAGAAATTAGAGCGAGTGCGTCCCACTACCTTGGGGCAAGCTAGTCGAATCTCTGGCATTAGAAACTCTGACATAATGCTGTTGATGGTGTACTTGAAATAAACGGAAGTCAAAGGTGATATGCGTTACAGTGGAGATGAGGGGACTTGGGCTTACGCCCCCGCCTCCGCAGCGTAGCTGCTCCGGTTCAAGTCCCCTTCAAAAGCCGAGCTTCCTGACGGAAGCTCTCTGCGTATTTATTTTCTAAGATGCAACTTCTTGTTGACTAGCAGTTGTTTAAAAAAAATAAACCGACTTCTTTTTAGAAGTCGGTTTGCAATGGAGATGAGGGGACTTGGGCTTGTGCCCCCGCCTCCGCAGCATAGCCGCTCCGGTTCAAGTCCCCTTCAAAAGCCGAGCTTCCTGATGGAAGCTCTCTGCGTATTTATTTTCTAAGATACAATTTCTTGTTAACTAGCAATTGTTTAAAAAAAGAAACCGACTTCTTTGTAGAAGTCGGTTTGCAGTGGAGATGAGGGGACTTGAACCCCTCCCTCCAGTCGGACACATCCGGTGTCCTCCTTTGTACTTTTCCAGTTTGGAGAAAATCTGCCGGAAGATTTACCTTACTAACAGCAAGTGGCGCAGTGCGCCATCAACCTAACAATTGCTTAAACCGCAAACCGGCTTGACCGGTTTGTCGGCTTTGAAGCTTTGTTATGCTTTTATATATTTTCCAATTTCCTTTGTTAATAAAGTTATCATTTCTTCTTTGTGTTTATTGACAAGTTCTTCATTCCAAACATTACCATTTTCTTGCATTTTTTCTTGCATAAGTTGTAATTTTGGACTTTGCTTGATTGTATCAGGATAGCTTGAAACTTTTGATTGGGGATCTAAATTTGAGAATTTAGAATTTGAAGAAACAGTAATTAATGCAAGATTTCCAAAGCTATTTAATGGTTGTTCCTTCCATTTTTCTTTTTCAATAGGATGTTGAGGATAAAAATGTTCAATAGAAGTTCTAAATTGAAATTGAAAATTTTGAATTGGCTGTTTTCCTACAGAATCTCTGTCTAAAACATAATCTAAGTATGTAAAGACTATGCGATCAATTCCAAAACCTCTTGCTTCTGTATAATTTGCTTCTACAATTTTTTTGCAAGCATATTCTTCCAAAAGTGCAGTTAAATCCGAATCTATATTGTAATTTAATTTAGCAAGTGTTTTCGAAATCCAATGCATAGTTTTTGGAGATGTGTATGTTATT
>JAEIGA010005538.1_pt1 | contig 19289 bp, 20 predicted proteins | sample 9270691 | NCBI WGS metagenome assembly JAEIGA01 (sample SAMN17057246, study PRJNA624740) | gut metagenome | biome: biome; isolation source: fecal sample | host: Bos grunniens | place: China: Xizang | collected 2019 | reverse complement strand
GATATAATTGAAATCGAAACCGGCAACAAGTTGGAACGCATTATTTGTCCTGTAAAAGGTGTATCTGATTTCTGGGGTCCTTACCCAACAATATATGATAATAAATTATATATCATTGGAAACAATACCCTATACCGTTATCCGACATATCCGTGGAATTAAATGAATAGTAATGATAAGATGAAGTATTATCATACAATATTTTAGACGATGGGATACAATGGCGATGCGTTTAATTACAATATGTAGTGTCATAATGGGGTTGCTTTGTTCATGCTGTAAAACAGAGAATGAACAAGGTATAATAAGACCAGAATGGGAGGCAGCAATTCCTACATTTGAGTCTTCAGAGATTTTTTATCCGGGCTTAATCAACCTGCCAAAGTTGGAGAATTTGATGATTGTCCCGACAACCATTTACGATGGCGGTTTCTGCAATGAAGATAATAGACTCTGTGCTATTGATATAAATACAGGAGAAACAAAATGGTTTTTCCCCTCTAATATTGAAAGTCGGACTTTTTCTCACTTTGACTCAAAGGGGTACCTATATAACGGGAAATTAATCTTTCAATATGTAATAAACCAGCAAAAGGATACATATTCGCGCGCCACGGTTTGTCTTAATGTTAAAACTGGCGAAACATTATGGCAAAAAGAAAGTAGGTCATCTGGTGTAATCAAACCCGTAATCGGAAGCGGTAAAGATTGTTACTTTATCCAAGACAGCTGTCGTGTTTGTAAAGTCAATATGGATAGCGACCATATCAGTGAATTTTACTATACAGGAGACAATCTGTTGAAAATAAATGATATCGACTTATGTGACAATTATTTAGTTATATCATGCTTCTGCGAATCAGCTCTTGAAGATTATAGTAAGGAAACCTATGTAATAGTTATTGAAACGAATACGGGAAAAGAAACTTTAAAAAAATATTTGGGATATTCATTAGTACCTGCTCATAATTTTCTTGAGAAGAATATCATATATTCAAATTTAGAAAGGAAAATTATGGCGGTCAATCTAAAAACGGGAAATATACTTTGGGAACGCCATGATGAATGCTCCTATGGTTTTCAAGATTTATGTATCTACAACGATGTATTGATGAATTGTAGTATCAATGCCACAATTGGTTACGACAAGAATACAGGGTATGTTAAATATTTATTTGATGATTATGGGTCGTATTATGTGACACAGCAAGGTAGATATGCGTATTTCTTAAATAGAAAAGAGAATGTAGATATTATAGAAATAGAGACAGGCAAAAAACTTGGCCAGATTATATGTCCAAATAAATCTGGATTTCTAGGTCCTTATCCAACAATATATGATAATAAATTATATATCATTGGCAACAACACCCTATACCGTTATCCGACATATCCGTGGAATTAAATGAGAAATTATAACATCATGCATATATTCTTAAAAACAAAACACTGATAAAATGAAAAAGTTCATGATTTTGGCGGCCCTTTTGGTCGCGACCTTCTCGATGCGAGCCGAGGTGAAAATGGCCGGCATCTTTACAGACAACATGGTCTTGCAGCAGCAGACCCAAGCAAAACTTTGGGGCTGGGCAGATGCCGGTAAGACCGTGAAAGTCAAAGTTTCTTGGGATGCGAAAGCCAAATACAGCACCAAGGTGGCCGAAGACGGGAAATGGTGCATCGAGGTGGTAACTCCCCAAGCCGGCGGTCCTTATACCATTGAGGTGTCAGAGACCAACAAAATCACCCTCAACGACGTTTTGATTGGCGAGGTGTGGGTGTGCTCAGGACAATCCAATATGGAAATGCCCATTCGTGGTTTTAACAATCAGCCTATTGAGGGTGCTGTGCAGGCCATTATGGAGGCTGGTAATTATGCCGACCGTATCCGTGCCATCACCATCGGACGCTCATTTACCGAAGAAAAACAGAATGATATTACAGGCGGCAAATGGGAAAAATCAGGCGTAGAGACCACACCCAATATGTCTGCGCTCGCTTATTTCTTTGGTAAAAATATCGCCAACGCGCTGCAAGTGCCTGTGGGATTGGTTATTACCGATTGGGGTGGTACCGACATTGAATGCTGGATGAGCCGTGAGACTTATACCCACTCAATGCAGAATGTTCGCACGCAGGAGCAAATCGAGAAACGTCTGGCTTACGAAAGCAGCAACAAAAAACACCCCTCTCGTGTTGCCTGTCTTTACAATGCGATGATTGCCCCCATTGCAGGGTACGCCGCCAAAGGATTTGTCTGGTATCAGGGCTGCAACAATGCCAAGCATTGCTATACCTATTATGATAAGATGCAGCAGGCCATGGTGCAGCAGTGGCGTAGCGAGTGGGGAGATATGGATAACAAAATGCCTTTCCTCTATGTGCTGATTGCCCCTCACGCCTATCATCGTGACCCGATGGGTGAGCGCCGTCCTTTCTTTGTGCTCAATCAGATGAATGCCGCTGTGATTACGCCCAACTCGGCTTATGCCGTTACAGAGACTTTGGGTGCGGGTTCTTGTATCCATCCTCCCAAGAAAATTGAAATTGCCGACCAGTTGGCTCATCATGCTTTGATTGGCACTTATGGCAAAGATACCGGTATGAAAGAGGCTCCCATTGTGAAGTCCTGCATCTTGAAAGGAAGAACCTACGAAGTGGAATATCACACCTCTGTATGTCCGGCTTATGCGGATTTGGAAGAAGTGAAAGGTTTTGAAGTGGCCGGTGCTGACCGCGTATTCTATCCTGCAAAGGCCAAGGTCAATTACAGAACCGTGATTGTTGAAGTGCCCGCAGAGGTGGCCGAGCCGCAGTCTTTGCGTTATGCTTTCCGCAATGTACCGGATTGCAACTTGACGAATCGCTATGGCTTCCCGGCGCCTCCTTTCCGCACGGATGATTGGGAAAAAGTAGCGGAGAAATAATTTGCCACGCCCCAGCGGCGTCTTTATAATTCTGTATCGGGCTCGACGTGAATACTAATGTGCGTTTCGGGCCCGTATTTTTTTTGTATAGCCTCTTCCGCTTCCGTAGAGATATCGTGCGCTTCCACAATGGATATTTGAGAGCTGACGATGATGTGGGCGCTGATGATGAAAGTGATACCATTGCGTCGGGTTCGCAGGTCGTGAACATCAACCACCCCTTTTACGGATGAAATGGTCTGAATGATTTCTTTTTCAATATCTTCCGGAAGTGAAGTCTCAAGTAATTCTTCCAAGCTGGGGAGGGCCATTTTAACGGCTACAACAATAATGGCAATGCTGATGATGCAGGAAACAATGGGGTCTAAAATCGTCCATTTATTTCCCAACAGAATGGCACCGCCAATACCAATCAATGAGCCGATGGAGGAAAATGCGTCGCTTCGGTGATGCCATGCATTGGCAATGACGGCTGTACTACCTGTTTTCTTACCCACCTTTACGGTCGCCTGGTAGATAAATTCTTTGGCTAAAATAGAAACAGCGGCGGCAATGAGGGCGATATATCCCGGTTTGGGAATATCAATTCCATTGAAAACTCCCACAATGCTTTTGATGGCGTCTCCCATCAGTCGGGCTCCGACAACCACTAAAATCACACTCACGATGAGGGTGGCAAGCGTCTCAAATTTTCCGTGTCCGAATGCGTGTTTTTTATCCTGTCCTTTTGAGGATATATGCGTGAAAACCAGTACAATAATGTCGCTCGCCAAGTCGGAGAGCGAGTGGATGCCGTCGGCGACCATGGCCGCACTTTTCCCAAATATGCCCGCCGCGATTTTTCCTACCGTAAGCACGACATTGACAACGGCTCCCCATAAGGTAATGTTTCTGATTTCTTTCTCTCTGTTCATATTGTCAGCCTCCATACACTTTCAACTCCCAAAGATAGGAAACTTTCGTTATATGAGAGTATTCGGGTATTACCTTTAGTTGTCATATGGATATTACAATAAGAATATAGATAGGATTTTGCCGGCTGACAAAAAATATATATATTTGCAAAGTCATAGGGGAATTCGTAGAAGGGATGACAACCCTTATCGCTCAGGCGGTTCCGAGCCCCATTCATTTTTGTAAGTCGTGGCTGGACGATGTAATGGGTAGTGCGAAGTCCCCGCCCGCATCGCATCACACCACAAAGGCGTAAACCTCCGCCACGCATAAGGGGCAAAATTTAAGCATCTCAAAACGAGATGCTTTTTTGTTCTATTCGCTTGAAATCGCTGTAATGCAGTACTGAACTTTCTCAAGAGTTCTTCTTCTGACTCCTACGGTCATCTTGATTTTGCGCATCTTGATTTCAGTATTTCCCTACCTATCATTCATGCTTGTGTTGTCGAAAGCAACTCACGTTTGTGTAGTCGTCCTGTTTCCGCACACTTTAGGCGAGTTTTGGCCGAAAGTCGCACAAGGTATCACAAATATCCGCTAAAATGATGCTTTTCTCTAACACCTTAGGCGAGTTTTGACTATTTTAGGCCTAAGGTGTCGATTCGCTTGGTCCGCTTGGTTCGCCTGGTTCGCTTGGCCCGTTTGGTCTGTTTAGCCCGCTTCGTCCGCTTCGTTGATGAAAGCAACTCGAAGCAACTAACTCCACTGTCGTTGCCTATCCGTTAAGAATGCACTTCCGCTGTCGAAATCGCTGCACTTCAGCTTGTCGTTTATAGTTCGACGGTCAGCTCTTGTTTTTAGACGAAGGTGACTGAACACTATGAGGGAAAGCCATGGCCTTGCCTTGACACTGAAGTTCCTTAATCATTTTCATGAATTCCTCACCCATTTTTTCCGCTTCTATTCCAAGTCCTTTAAGAACGATTTTACGGTCGGTACTGATTGCCATATCTGCAACAAATAAGGCTCTTATGACAGCAATTACTGTCTGTTCATTTCCTCCCCATAATTTGGTGGCCATACTAAACATGGCGCTGACTGTAAGATCCATTATTACCATTGGATTCTTCTGCACATTGAGGTCGGTGTTGAATTTCAACTCGCCATCTCCAGTCTGAAGCACTTCTAAAATTTTCTTCATGATTTTTAATTCTTAAATAAGTTATATTGCGTCACTATTTTGCACAATAACCGCTTGATGAAAATCACCAATTTCCATCATCCTCACTACATTGCCAGGCAACGTCTGATTTGACTCTCACTGACATGTAGTGTTCTATATAAATGTTCTGCAATATGCTGTTTTTCCTGTCGGGTAAGCAGATATACAGAAGATTTGCCGTACTTAAGCAGAAGATTGTTATCGATCTCTGCACATATGTCCATATCGGAAGGCCTTCTATAATTTGACTTTCCCATTTCGTTAATTAACATTTCTTTAGGCGAGGTCATATATATTCCTTTTTCTATTACAGACAGATTGATTGGTGGCAGGCTGTTATTATCCTTTCTCTGCTCCAATTCCCATTCTTCAGAAGACTTTCTTGTCATGTGCCAATTGAATGCTCTAGGTGTGACGAACAAGTTTTCCACCTGTGGAATATCAAGAACGGACTCTCTTAAAAAGACACCATTTTCACTCATCACATAGTTATCTGGAATATGAGTGGTTCTGTTGACAAAACGATGGTAATACCTGCGATTCAGCAAAGCTCCATAAGGTTCCTTGCCCATCTCCTTCATGAAGATTGAATTTACAGATGAATATGGGTATGCATATGGGATTGGTGACACCCCGTGATGCAGCGGATTTCTCAGAATATAACTCATCGCAGCTATCATGTGATTATACCCGACAACTTCCATAGTATAGTGATTCTTTTCTCCAATCCTTCCGGAACGGTGATATTTTCTATTGAAATACATACTATACGAGAGTCGGAAATAACGCATACATTCATCCGGGTTTCGAGATTGAATCAACTGATGATAATGAGTGGACATTTCCGATTCAACAAGTCCTATAGAATCAGTGTTGAATAGGGCTAGTGCAAAACAATTGAAACCTCTGTTGTAATCTTCAGCATCTCTAAACAATACTTCTTCTCCGGCTGAGATACATAAGTGAAATGTTTTTTTCATAAATACATGACATTTAACCGTATGATAGTTACATCTAATTATTTAATACGGGAAACCGATAGTATGGCGCCTATCGCGTCCATCCTGTTTCCGCACACTTTAGGCGAGTTTTGACCGAAAGTCGCACAAGGTATCACAAATATCCGCCAAAATGATGCTTTTCCCGCACACCTTATGCGAGTTTTAGCCGAAAGTCGCACAAGGTGTCGCCCTCTCGCCCCTCTTGCTCCTCTTCGCTGACGAAAGTAGATCTGCCCCTCGAGAGTTGCATAATAGTAGGTCGCTCGACGCCATATAGAAGGCTGCTCTGCGCCATATAGTAGGTCGGTCGGCGCCAGATAAATTCGAATGTACTACCCACTACCGTAGAACTGGTCAATACTCCAAAACGTCAAAGACCAGGTCCACGTCGCCGAAATGACCGACTGTGTTGATGTTTGCGTTGAGGTATTCCCCGTTCGTTTTTTTGCCGATGACGGTAGCCCCGAATGGCAAATCGTGCGGAGCACAAAGGCGCGCCATTAGCGGTAGTTACCAAGATTTTCTCGATAATTGATTCTTTAAGGTCAAGCAAAAACGGAATCGAGATCTTTGGACAGTCGAAGAAAACCAGAGCGTATCTTGTCCGCTTGGGCTTTGCGAGGCTTTGTGCCTGTCGTGTAAGCCCAGAGTTGTTTCTGATTGATTCCGGTTATTTTTTCAAGAGATGCTAATGAGAAAATACCAGCTTTGACATAGTAATTCATCAGGCTAAGTGCGTCCACGGTATACTCTATAACATATTCTTCATCCAAAAAATCAGGATACCTGAATCCCTCTTTCAGTGCCGTTTCTTTATAAACCGTCATCTGTCTGACCATATCAGATTTTGCCTCATCAATAGTCTTTCCCATGCCTGAAAATATTTCATCTTTGCAATAGACACTATATGTGCCGTCTTCTGCTCTCTCAATTATTGCCGCTATCTGATTCATTATCATACGTTTTTAAGTCCCATGTCCTTTCTCATTTTCTTTTCAAGCCCTTTGCCGAGTTCTTTCGCTCCGTGGTAAGGTACGGGATAGGTCGCTGAGCCCTTTTTGTAAATCACATGACTACCACATTGACGGATAATCTCCCAACCGTTTGCTTGCACAAGCTTATGAAATTCCGTTGTTTTCACTTCGTATTTCGTTGCAAATGTAGTAATAATTCTATTATTAAATACGAGATTTGATAGATATTTTTCTATTAAATGTGCCATCAATACTCCAAAACGTCAAAGACCAGGTCCACATCGCCGAAATGACCGACTGTGTTGATGTTTGCGTTGAGGTATTTTCCGCTCAATTGTCCTCGCCAGACAATGTCATCTCGGGAATTGATGGGGATGCTCATTTCAAAACCATAGCTTTTGGAGTTGATTTTGACCACGGCGCTGCAATTCCAGGAATTGAGTTTTCCGCCGTCATCTTCGGTGATGAGAAAGGCGCACATGGAGAGTTGTTCTGTCCAGTCGGAAACCAGCACGGCATCAAAATCCAGTTCCTTGCCGACATCTTTTCTTTTGACGGAAACCATAAAGTCCGTGATGCTGGGTTTGTATCGCTGTAGATCCTCTTCCACGGTTGCCGTAAAACTTTCCACTGCCCCTATTTTAATAAAGAATTCGGCGCCTCCACAGAACCAGCTGTCGAAATTCCTTTTGGCTTTGAATTTCTTGAGCTGCAGCATCTTGCCCGTATTTCCCGCCGCCGCGCTCGTCGGACTCGCCTCGCCGCCCGCCTTTAGCCTTGCGCCGCCCGCCTTGGTTTCGATTTTTCCGTGGTTGCCCGTACCCCAATCGGGATCCGTTTTGCGTATGTAGGCAAGGGGAGTCAGTTGGCTGTCTTCGTTGCTGTTTATCACCCATACGCAACCCTCCTGCGCCATATTTTCATCCACGATGACCTCTTCGCAGACGATTTCTCCCGTGCAGGATTTTTTGAGCCTCCACCCTTGATTGCTGTTTGTATTGGTGCCAGGGTCGTAGGTGATGGTGGGTAGCGTTTCTCCGTCCCAATTTTCGCTGTAGGGCCAATAAATCTGAATGTTGCTCTCGCTCAAATATCGTATGTATTCTTCCACCTGTTCCGACACATCGGCTGGCTCTTCATCTCCGCTTCCAGCACTTCCACCACTTCTGCCGCTACCGTCTCCGCCGCTTCTACAGCCTCCCCGCGTCCTTAACTCATTCCATTCGCTACTAGCCAACTCTTGCCGAATCAGGTCGCGCAACGGATTGGAGTAGCTTTTCCCCGCCCCGTCTTCGTTCTCCCCGAGCGCGATCACTCCACGGCAATTCCCGCCCTCGTCGCCTTCGCTCTCGCCCTCCCCGCCCGCGATCGCTCCACGGCAACCCTCGCCCTCCCCGAGCGCGATCGCCCCGCGGCAATCCTCTCCGCCCGCAAGCACCCCGCGGCTTTTTGCCAAAGCGCGGTCTCCAACACCACTTCCGGGCTGCGAAAATAAATCCGCCAGCATATATTCCTCGTCAAATCCATTGTCCGTTGAGGCCTTGACCGCATCCAACACCTCATTCATTTGCTCGTTACCGAGGGGGAGACGCGAAAGCAGGGCCGCTGTTTGGGAGAGTTCCTGATAAAATTCAGCCGTTTTTTCCGACTCTTCAAAGCGAGGGATTTCATCCATCAGATTTTCACAGGCGACGAGAGAAAAAATGGCCGCCAGACACAAGATTTTTCTTTTCATAAGCATTCTTTTTATGTTTCTGCTGCAAAGTTCCGCAGGATTATCCGTTTACGATGAAAATTTTTGTAAAAATTAAAAATTCGGCGTTAGGGCTATCTGTGAGGCATATTTTTCTCAAAAAACTTTTTCAAAAAGTGTATAAAAATCTTTTCTATTCTCATTATTCTGTGTTATTTTTGTGCTTGAAATTTTCATGGAATGACAACGCGCGAAAAATATGTAATTGTGACCGCTGCCGGCAGTGGTACCCGAATGGGCGCTTCTATGCCCAAACAATTTCTCAACCTAGGCGAAAAGCCCGTTTTGAGACATACTCTCGAAGCTTTTTTTGCCGCGATTCCTCAGATTCATGCCGTAGTGGTTTTGTCGGCACAGATGAAGGAGTATTGGCGCAATCTGTGTTATACCCAAAAATTTTACAAGCCTCAGACTTTTGTCGAAGGGGGATTGACCCGTTTTCATTCTATCAAGAATGCACTCAAACAGATTCCCGATGACGCTGTTGTCGCAGTTCACGACGGCGTCAGACCTTTGATTTCGCCCAAGTTGATACAGCGTCTGTTCGATTTGGCAGAGCAATATGAGGGAGTGGTGCCTTGTCTTTCCTCAAGTGACACCCTACGTTGTTTGGCAAAGTTTGAAGAGGGCTGGCTGTATGACTCTCAGTCCGAGTCGCTTCCGGCTCGTGAACAGATATTCGGTATGCAGACGCCGCAGATTTTTGATGCGCGTTTGCTGAAAGCCGCCTATTCTCTTCCTTACGAAGACTCTTTTACGGATGATGCGTCTGTCGTACAAACTTATTTATCAAAAAATCCCGAAGAAAAATCGCGTGTCTGCTATGTTCCCGGTGAGAAATTCAACCTGAAATTGACAACTCCGGACGATATGCTTTTGGCAGAGGCGATATTGTCTTTGATAAGTAAGTAATTATTCGTAAATTTACCTGAATTTTATAATTGTAATAAAATGGCATTTTCATTTTTAACACAAGAATTGGCTATTGACCTTGGAACGGCCAATACGGTAATATTTCAAAATGATGAGAAGGTGCTGGATGAACCCAGCATCGTGGCTTTGGAAAAGGCGACGGGAAAATGCGTGGCTCTCGGACATCAGGCCAAATTGATGCACGGCAGGACCAATCCCGGAATTGAGACCATACGTCCTTTGCAGGATGGTGTGATTGCCGATTTCAATGCGGCAGAAATCATGATTCGCGGATTCATCCGCAAAATCAACCAGAAACGCAGATCTATTTTTAATCCGAGCATCAAAATGGTGATTGGTATTCCGGCGGGTTCTACCAGTGTGGAGCTTCGTGCCGTTCGTGACTCGACGGAGCATGCCGGCGGCCGTGATATCAATTTGATTTTTGAGCCCATGGCTTCTGCGCTCGGTATCGGTCTGGATGTCTTGGCGCCCAGAGGAAACATGGTCGTGGACATCGGAGGCGGTACGACAGAGATTGCCGTAATTTCGTTGGGTGGTATTGTCGTGCAGGATAGTGTGCGTACAGCCGGTGACGCCTTCACCAGAGATATCATGGATTATATGCGTCAGCAGCACAATCTTCGCGTGGGCGAAATCAAAGCTGAACAAATCAAATGTGCTGTTGGTGCGGTGATTCCCAATCTTCCCAAAGAAGAAGTTCCCGAGCCTTTCAAGGTGGTAGGTCCGAATATGCTGACGGCGCGTCCTGTGGAGGCCGAGGTAACCCACGAAGAAATCGCGCACTGTCTGGATAAAACGATTTCCAAATTGGAGTCCGCCATTGTGCATGTGTTGGAGCGTACTCCGCCTGAGTTGTATTCGGATATTGTTGCCAATGGTATCTGGCTAGCGGGCGGTGGTGCCTTGCTGCGTGGTCTGGCAACCCGTTTTACGGATAAGACCAATATCCAATTCCATGTGGCAGAAGACCCGTTGAGAGCCGTAGCACGAGGAACCTGTATCGCTTTGAAAAATACGGACAGTTATCCTTTCCTAATCCGATAGTCTCTCAACAAAAGAGTCCTCATGTCCGTCGGAAGAACTCGAAATCATTTGATAGATGCAGCCGCCTTCATCATATTGGAAGTGGCTGCACTTGCTATGATTTCCTATAATGCCGAACTTCAGCGAACTTGGCTGGCCAAGGGTGCCAACAGCATCACAGCGGCGGTATGGGGCGTGGTGGAGGATATCAATCAATATCGAAATCTTCGTCAGGAAAATAAACTTTTGGCAGACGAAAACCAGTTTTTGCAGCAACAAATCGAGGCGTACAAGACTCAATCTCTGGCACAGTATCCGACTTTTTCTTCTATGCAGCCCGCTCATCCGAATGAGTGGCAATATATGCAGGCAGAAATCGTCAAGCATCAATTCAAAGGACAGCACAGTTATTATATTTTGAATCGGGGAGAGCAGGCAGGGGTTCGTGTCGGCAATGGCGTGATTACCCCCAGAGGCGTAGTCGGTGTGGTGGATGCCGTCAGCAAACATTATAGTTATGTACGTTCCTTTTTCAATGCCGGTATGACGGTGATTGCCCGAGTGGACAGTGCAGGCGTTGTCGGTCCTTTGGTATGGGAGGGCCTATCTTACAAAACGGCGACGCTTCGTTCCATTCCTCATCATATTCCTGTTCCGGAGGGGAGCGTGTTGTATTCAAGTTCTTTTTCCGGCGCTTTCCCTTCCGATATTCCCTTGGGCGAGTGCGGCAAATCCACCATTTCTTCAGACGGTACCCAAAATGTGGAAGTCCTTCTCTATGAAGACCCGTATTATCTTCGATATGTAACCATAGTCAGCAAGACTTGGCAAGACGAAATTGAACAGTTGGAAAATGAATAGCGGTCGTAATATATCCTTTGCCTTTGTGCTGATGTTGTTCTTGCAGGTGGTAATCTGTCAGATCTTTCAGTTTGGCTCTTATTGCGTCATCAGCCTTTTGCCCGCCATGTTGATTTGTCTTCCGACCTCCATGTCCACCCTCAAATGCATGCTGTCGGCCTTTTTTATCGGCCTTTTCGTGGACTTTTTCGGAGATGGTCTGTTGGGACTGAATGCTTTTTCCTTGCTTCCTTTGGCTTACGCACGAAATTTTATTTTCGCGAAACTCTTCAACGAAGAACTCATTACGCGCGGAGAGCCGCTTTCCTGGCGCAAATGGGGTGTGGGTCTGGTATTTGGAGCAGCCTTTTTGTTTGAGGCCCTTTTCCTTGTGCTCTATATCACGGTGGATGCAGCCGGCGTCCGTGATTTTGTCCCTTGTCTGCAAACTTTTCTGATATCTCTGCCGGTCAATCTCCTGTTGGGAATGGGCGTGTTGTATGCTTTTCTTGAGAAATGACGGATTCCAAAAGACATATCAAGCTTTTGCTGGGCCTGGTGGTGGCAGCCTTGATTTTGTGCGGTAGAATCTTCTATATCCAGATTGTTGACGACAGTTATAAAATCGATGCCCAGAACAACTCCATGGTGCATATTCCCATCTATCCTTTGCGAGGGATTATCTATGATAGAAACGGGAAGATTTTAGTGAGCAACAAAATCTGTTATGATTTTCATTGCACCCCCTCTGCCGTAGAAGCCTTTGATACCCTTGCGCTCAGTCAGGCCTTGGGGGTAGAGGTCGCGCAGATCAAGGAGAAAATGGCTTATTACAAACAGCCGAGAGTGAGACGCAAAATCGGATATCGCAGCGTGGTGATGTTCCCCAAAATTCCGCAGGAACAATACCTTCGTTTTGAAGAAATTGCCTATCGCTTTCCCGGTTTTTCAGGGCAGGCGCGTAGTTTAAGGGCCTATCCCTATAATGCAGGTGGCAATCTGTTGGGCTATGTCAGCGAGGTCGATGCCGCCTATATCAAGAATCATCCCGAATATAAAAGTGGCGACTATGCTGGCAAGACAGGTATAGAAGCAACCTGCGAAAAATGGCTACGAGGGGTCAAAGGTGAGAAGATTTTTTATCGTGACTCCAAAAACAGAATCGGTGCTCCTTATCAGGGCGGTGAGGCAGATACGGACGCCATTTCAGGAAGCGATATTGTGACGACCATTGATGCGGAACTCCAAAATTATGGTCAGCAACTCATGCAGAACAAGGTGGGTTCGCTCGTGGCGATAGAACCGTCAACCGGCGAAATCCTCACCCTTGTATCCAGCCCCGGTATCGACGTGGCGCAGTTGGCGGATATCGGTAGTCACTATAAAGACATCGTTTCCAATCCCTATAAGCCCATGTTTAATCGCGCGGTGCAAGCTTCTTATCCGCCCGGTTCCGTATTTAAGTTGGTCAATGGCTTGATTGGTTTGCAGGAGGGGGTGGTAAAGCCCACGACGAAATATCCTTGTCAAATGGGATATCATTTCGGGCGCAACACCTTGGGCTGCCACGAACACCGTTCTCCCTTGGATTTGGAGGAGTCGGTGATGATGTCCTGCAATGCCTATTTCTGTTATGTTTTTCGTGATTTGATTGAAAATCCTCAATATGAAACGGTGGCCGAGGGATTTACAAAATGGCGCGAGATGGTCAGTTCTTTTGGCTTCGGGCAGCGTCTGGGCAGTGATTTTCCGTCAGAATTAAGCGGCTTTATTCCCCAGTCCAGTTATTACGACCGTTATTACGGAAAAAAAGGTTGGAAGGCCCATACGGTCATTTCATTGTCTATCGGACAGGGAGAAATCGGCTGCACGCCTTTGCATCTGGCGAATCTTTGTGCGACCATAGCCAATCGGGGTTTTTATTACACCCCTCATATTGTAAAGGACAGCGAGCAGGTGAGTATCGACGCCAAATACAAGACCCGTCACTATACCCAGGTGGATACGGCTCATTTCAGCACCATTATTCCGGGTATGTACAGGGCGGTCAATTCGGGTTATGGCAGCGGCGGAACGGCTTCTGTGGCAGCGGTGGAAGGTTTGGAAATCTGCGGAAAGACGGGAACAGCCCAGAATCCTCACGGCGATGACCATTCCGTCTTTATCTGTTTTGCACCCAAGGAGAATCCCAAAATAGCGGTGGCTGCCTATATTGAAAATGGGGGGTTCGGCGCGACTTGGGCGGCTCCGATTGCATCTTTGTTGGTGGAAAAATACCTCAACGGGACCATCAGCCGCGATTATCTGGAACAGCGGATGTTGGAAGGTAATCTCATGAATAAAACGAAGAAAAAATGAACGGGGCGGGCGATATAAGAGGACGAAATCTTTTGACCAACATTGATTGGCGCATCGTGGGGCTTTATCTCGCCTTGATTTTGGTGGGCTGGCTCAATATCTATGCGTCGGAGTACGACCCTGAAAATGTCCGTTCGATTTTTTCATGGTCTTTGCGTAGTGGCAAACAGTTTGTCTGGATTTTGACGGCTTTGGCTTTGGGCTCGCTGGTGCTTTTTGTCATTCCATTCCGAGCCTTTGAGACCCTGGCTCCCCTGGCCTATGTCTGTGTCGGATTTCTCTTGGTTGCCGTTATCTTTTTAGGAGCCAGCACCCGTGGTTCTCATTCGTGGTTTGTCCTGGGGCCTATCAGTTTTCAGCCAGCGGAACTTTCCAAAATCACGACTTCGCTCATGTTGGCGAAATTTATGAGCCGTTATACCTATCGTTTGTCCAACACCCGCGATTTCTTTTTGACGCTGGCTCTGATTTTTGTACCCATGTTGGTAATCGTAGCGGAAAATGAGACCGGAACCGCCTTGGTGTACCTGTCTTTCTTCTTTATGCTTTATCGGGAAGGACTTTCAGGGTGGTTGCTCTTCATCGCTTTTATGGTGGTGGTTATATTTATTCTTACCTTGACCGCCTCTCCCTATACGGCCCTTCTGATGGCTCTTGCCGTGATTGCTCTCTGTGTCAGCATTGAACGCAACAAGATAAAATGGATATTTTCCCTTTATCTACCGCTCTGTATCATTCTCTCTTTCTTGCCCTACGCTTGTCGCACCTACGCCTTTTTGTCGTGGTTGAATCCTATGTATGTGTTGTGGGTGGCGGCAGCGGCCTGTGTCATCGGTTTTGTGATTAAGGGTTATCAGGAAAAAAACAGTTTCAAGATGCTTGCTTCTGTGGCGGTTGTCCTGGCTGTCATCATCACCTTGTCTGTTCCTTTTATTTTTGAAAAAGTCCTGCAACAGCACCAGCGCACCCGTATTGAGGTTTTGCTGGGCATGAAAAACGATCCTGCGGGTGCAGGATACAATGTGCGCCAATCCATGATTGCCATTGGTTCCGGCGGCTTGACGGGCAAAGGCTATTTGCAGGGAACCCAATCTTCCTACGGCTTTGTGCCGGAGCAGAGTACGGATTTTATCTTCTGCACCATAGGAGAGGAATGGGGTTTTCTGGGGAGTGTATTGACGATTTTGCTCTATGTGCTTTTGATCTGGCGTATCATTATGCGTTCGGAAAATTCCCGTGAGAAGTTTACGCGGATTTATGGCTATTGTGTCGCCTCCATCATCTTCATGCACTTGGTTGTCAATATCGGAATGACCATAGGACTTATGCCGGTGATTGGTATTCCGCTGCCTCTGGTCAGTTATGGAGGCTCATCGCTTTGGGCTTTTACCGTAATGATTTTTATCTTTGTGTCGTTGTGTCGTAACGAAAAGAAGTATTTCTTATGAGAGTCCTGCACATTACCACCAATTATCCCACGCCGGAGCATCCCGCCTTTGGTACTTTTGTCCAATCGCAGGTGGAGTCTCTGCGCGCTCAGGGGGTGGAGTGTTCGGTCTTTTATGTGAATGGCCGCGGCTCGCTGTTGCGTTATATTTCCGCCTATTTCCGCTTGCTATGGCATTTGCTTACCCATCGTTATGACCTTTTGCACGCGCATCACGCCTTGTCCGGTATTTTGTTGTGGATGACTTGTGCGCCTTTGTTCACCCCTTCCATTCTGTCGTATCAAAATGAGGTGAAACGCGAATGGGGATGGGGGGCTTTTTACCTTTTGGCGCCTTTCTTCCGCCGCATTATTTTCAAATCCGCGCCGTCTTCCGCACCGTCTTCCGCCCCCGTCGCTCTCGCACCCGCCTCTGCGTCTTCCGCTCCGCAGGCTCTTTCCCCGTCCGCTTTCCCTATTTTCGGGAAATGCTATTGCAAGAAAGTGCGCGTGATTCCCAACGGCTGCGATTCGTCTATGTTTATCCCCATTCCTCAATCCGAAGCCAAGCAATGCCTGGGGTTGGAGGAAGAAAAACAATATATCCTCTTTATCGACTCCAATCTCCGTGCGCGTCATCAGAAACGAGAAGATCGATTTGATGCTGTACTTTCGCACTTGAAAACAAAATATCCCCGTGTCGAGCCGCTGAAATTGCGTTCTGTCGATCCGGAGAAGATGCCGCTCTATTTCAATGCAGCCGAAATGTATTTGTTGTGCAGCGATTTTGAGGGCTCGCCCAATGCCGTCAAAGAATGTCTGATGTGTAACCGACCTGTGGTGGCGACAGCTGTGGGGGATTTGCCTTATCTGTCCCAGCATTGTCCGTCTTGTGTGGTGGCTGATTTCAGCGAGGAGGGACTGGGTGCGGCTGCGGAGAAAATCTTGACAAAAGAGCGTGGCGAGGGGGCTTCTCGTGAGATATTGTTGTCCTTGGGCTATGGCTTGGAGAGTACGGCCCAAAAACTGCTTGAACTTTATCAGGAAATACTCAAATAAGACGATGGACGCTTCAATTATTCTCACTTATCGCTGCCCTATGCGTTGCCGAATGTGTTCGATTTGGCAACATCCTACGCGTGTGGAAGAAGAGTTTAAGCCTGAATTATTGGAAAAATTGCCGAAACTTTCTTCTATCAATGTGACGGGGGGAGAGCCGTTTGAAAGAGAAGATATTGAAGAAATTACCGCCATTTTGGTGCGAAAAAGTAAGCGCGTGGTTTTCTCGACCAATGGTTGGTACACAGAACGCATCGTTGCTTTGGCTCAAAAATATCCACAATTGGGCTTCCGTATCAGTTTGGAAGGTATGGAAGAGAAAAATGACCAATTACGCGGTGTGGAGGGAGGTTTTCAGCACGGAATGAGGACTTTGCGCGCCCTGAAAGATTTGGGCTGCAAGGATTTGGGATTCGGCATAACCCTATCCGGAACCAATAGCGAGGATATGCTGGCGCTCTATCGTTTGAGCCAGGAATTGCAGGTGGAATTTGCCACGGCGGCTTCTCACAACTCGTTTTATTTCCACAAACACGACAATGTGATTTCCGATAAGGAGTCTGTGGCGAAAGCCTTGGAGCAGTTGGCCGAAAAAATGTTGTCCGAAAACTCTCCCAAATCGTGGGCACGGGCCTATTTCAATACTGCGTTGGCCGCTTATGTGCGAGGAGAAAAGCGTCCCTTGCCTTGTTATGCCGGCACGACTCATTTCTTTTTGGACCCCTGGGGACACGTGCTTCCCTGCAACGGCATGAGTCAGGCGCTTTCAATGGGCAATCTCGCGCAGGCGGATTCTTTTGAAACCCTTTGGAAGAGTCAGCGCGCCCAAGAAGTCCGTCGTAAAGTCAAGGAGTGTCGTCGCAATTGCTGGATGATAGGCATGGCTTCGCCCTCGATGAAACGTCATCTTATTCAAGTGGCTTGGTGGGTGGTAATAGAACGCTTAAAAAGGAGGCTAAAATGAAACTGGCATTTATAGGCGGTCGCGATATTTATTCTGTCGGCGGAATAGAAAATTGGATGCTGCACCTGTCGGAGCGTTTGGCAAAAATGGGGCACGAGGTCATTGTGTTTTGTGAAAGTACCCGTGATTCGGTGCGCTTTCATGGGGATGTCAAAGTGGTCTATGTCAAGGCTCCCCGCAGTCCGTATTTTTGTAAGATAGTCGCTTCTTATCGTGCTACCCGCGCCGCATTGAAAGCAGGTTGCCAGTTGATTCATTACAATGTGTGGCCGAGTGCTGTCTGGGCGTATATGGCAGAGAAAAAAGGCGTTCCTACCTTGTTGATGGGGCACGGCTTTGAATGGAAACGAAGCAAATATAACCGTTTGGAGCAATGGCTGTTGCGGAAAATGGAAGAGCGTGCGGCTCGTCGTCATAAACATATTGTCTTGTGCAGTCAAGAGCAAACGGATTGGTATCTGAACCATTATGATGCCGAAGGGAAGGTCCAGACCATACCTTCTGCGGTCAATTTGCCCGTTCCCGCCTCTGCGCCCGCTCCCGCCGCCCTCGTTCCCGATTCTGCGCTTAACGCGTCGCCCGCCTCTGCGCCTCTCGCGCCCGCGCGTACCTTATTATATATGGGCCGTATTTCTCCCGAAAAAAATGTGGACTTGCTGATTCGTGCGTTTGAAAATGTACAACTCGCCTCCGAACAAGCCTCTTCTCATACGGAAGCCCGCCTGTTGATTGCAGGAAATTTGGATTTGAAGACCCGCTACGGTAGAAAAATCAAGGCTATGATGGCCGCCAATCCCCATGTAGAATATGTGGGCGAGGTGTCCGGGGAGAAAAAAGTGGCGCTCTTGCGTAGAGCAGATGTATTCTGTCTGCCCTCATCCATCGAAGGCCTTTCCATCGCCTTGCTTGAGGCGGCCGCTTATCGTATTCCCATCATTGCCTCCGACCTGCGCTCCAATCATGAAGCGCTCGGCTCTTATGCGTTTTGGGTGGCACCCGGAGATATTCATTCATTGGAGGCATGCCTACACCGCAGTCTGGCAACGTCCGAGGAACAATTGACGCAATATGTGGAAAAAGCGTATGAGCGGGTGGCGCAGCATTACACCTGGGATAAGGTGGCTGCCCAATATGAACACTATATTAAAAACTTACTCGACGCGAACCGTCCGGCTGAACCTCAATCCTGACGACCACCGTTTCTTCCGGGAGTAGTTCTTCTACATTTTCCGGCCACTCCATCAAGCAGAGAAATCCGCTGTCCCAATAATCATAGATGCCCATGTCCAAGGCTTCTACTGCATTCTTAAGTCGGTAAAAATCAAAGTGATAGACCGATTCTCCATTGGGCAGCATATATTCATTTACCAAGGTAAAAGTGGGGGAGCAGACCGTCTCTTCAATCCCCAATGCACGACAAATGGCGGTGATGAAGGTGGTCTTTCCGGCCCCCATAGGTGCATGAAACGCAATCAGACGCTCGGGGCCGATTTGTTGAAGAAAAGCTCTAGCTGCTTGCTCTAAATCTTGCGCTTGCGCCGAGCGTATGATAATTTCGTTCGTTCCCATGTTTATTTTTCAAGGATAATGGCAAAACCACCGCCCTGCGCCATTCGGATGGTCAGGCTGCTGCTGTTATCTACCTCTTTTTTAGACATACGGTAGTCTTGTCCGAAGCGGTCAGCATTGACACCATCTTGGTAAATAGAGGCCGTCCATTTGCCCTCGGGCAGGAAAGAAAAATCAACGCTTACTTCGCGGCTGTCCCAGTTGGTCAGACCACCCACATACCATTTTCCGTCTTTCTCGCGTACGCTCACAATGCTTTCTCCCACTTTTCCGCTTTGGATGAAACTCTGGTCAAAAACGGTGGGGATGGATGCGATATAACGGGTAGTTTCAGGCTCTCTTT
>JAEIGA010005537.1_pt1 | contig 19290 bp, 30 predicted proteins | sample 9270691 | NCBI WGS metagenome assembly JAEIGA01 (sample SAMN17057246, study PRJNA624740) | gut metagenome | biome: biome; isolation source: fecal sample | host: Bos grunniens | place: China: Xizang | collected 2019 | reverse complement strand
TGGGATATTAGACCAATGCATACTGAGCTTAAGTTAATTAACAAAAAGCTTGGCATCAAAGGCATTGTAGACTGCATCGCTCTAGTGAACGGTAAGGTTTGTATGATTGACTGGAAAACTTCAAGTAATCTTGATGAGTGGTCTACTAACTGCCAACTTCAATTATATTATATGATGTTATTAAAAGGTAATAAAGAAGAAAGAGCAATAGCAAAACAAATAGAAGAATTGAGATGTTTAAGCTTAACCAAAACTGGATACAGATGGTTCAAGTTCGAAATAGATAAAAAGCTTGGTGAGGCCATATTAAAATTATGGAACACTCACTTCCGAGCAATAGCCGAAGCAGAAAAAGCCAAAGAGAAAAAAGGCTTAGTTAAAAAATCTATAATTTTATAGAATTATTATATTTTTTCAAAGGAAGGGAGTGGTCGAATGAGCAAAAGAGTATTCACAAAAGCAAATTGTATGGATTGGTTAGATAAAATAGAAGACGAGAGTGTTGACTTATGGATAATTGACCCACCATACAACGTACTGACTGGAAATATGAAGAACAAGAACGGCGCAGCCGTATTCCATTCAAGGTACACCGCAAAAGTTTCTCCTAGTGAGAGTGATTTAGAGAAAGGTATAGTAACTTCTAGATTTGAAGTAGCTATTCCATGGGAAGAAAAACAAAAATTAGAAGATTATAAAGCAGAATGTTTTAAATGGTACTGCAAAGCACATGCTAAACTAGCAGAGGATTCATTTATGTTCATCTTCTGGAGCATGAGATATTTGCACTTAGCCTATGAAATATTCGATGTTAACCGAGTAGTATTCTGGCAACAGCCTAATATGGTTAGTAGTATTTCAGGTGACTTCTGTTATGATATAACACCAATTATAGTGGTCAGAAAAGGTAATCCTAGATTAAATCCAGAAGCAGGGTTATGGGATAAATCAAGTATATTGAAGTTCACTAAACCACAAGGTAATTATAAAAAAGATAAATTATGCCATCCATGTCAAAAACCAAGAGAATTACTTGAACATTTGGTATGGCTTAGTGATGCGGACCATGAAGGAAATACAATCGGTGATTTCTTTGCAGGTTCAGGAAGTTTATTACGAGCAGTGAACAACGCTGACGTAATTTTATGTGATATGAATGACGAGTATTACGATAAATTCTTTGATGTATACGTAACAGATGAAAAAGTATACACATGTAAAAAAATAAAAGAAATACAATGATAAGATATTAATTTTAGGTAGGTAGAAAGGTAGGTAATTAATATGTTAAAAATTACTAAATTAGATTTTGAATTAGGACATAACGATAAAATCCCCAATGGACTATGGTACGTAGTAGCGGACTATGTTAAAAGAGGGGAGGATTCATATGATAGGGCGAAAAGAAGATTTGCTGTAACCACTCTTGTATCAAGATTAAATGAAATACGTTCAAGAGAAGGTATAGATGAGTCAGATTTCCGTCTTATTTTAATGGCCGAAATAAATCAGACCTATAACAAGCGAAAGGACCTGACCATTTTCGAACAAGACATAATTAGATATATTGCTGAGATATTCAAAATATTAGTGGATGGAGGTGTGTTGTAATGAGTAAGTACATTGAATTTACATTTTGTGAGTTACCAGACACACCACCTGGGTTTGATGTTGCTAAATTTAAAGCGGGTGACCCAGCTCAAATGAAATTATATAAAGACAATAAAGTTCCAAGACGTAAAAAACCACTAACTTATGAACATATAATGGAAGAAGACACTTCTAAAAACTATGCCAGAGTAGTTCCAGAAGGTTGTATGTTCATAGATTTTGATAATCCAACTGAGGCAGAAGAGATGTATGACATCATCGTGCGTTCTAAATTAAAATGTTTAATACTTGAAACAACTAAGGGTTATCATTTTCTATTCAGGACGCCTGATTTTTATAAAAAAGAAATGACAGGTGCTACTAACTGGTTTGGTTATAAATTTGATACCAAAGGTGCAGGTGCTGTTCAAATTATAAGAGTATGTGGAATGGATAGAGATGAGCGTGCCAGCTGGGATTTGGGAGAATTGATTGCTCCACATGTAATAGATGTAGATAAATTAGACATACTTCCATACTGGTTATGGGGTAAAAAAGACGAAAAAGATTTACACAAAAAAGGTAAGCCAGGAGAAAGCGAGTACACCCTTACAGATACACCGTTCACACAATTGATGAAGATGCGTGAAGGCGGTAGACACAATCACATTGTTGAAAAATGTAGTATGTTTGGACTAACTAATGGTTTTGAAATGGGTGAATTCAAAGATTTAATTACTGCAATACATGACCAATACTTAGTTAAAATAGGTACACCAATGCCAGATACAGATTTATTTGGTGATTTAGAAGATAGATGGGCAGACTATGAAGCAACTATGACAAGTAGTGGTTGGAGTTACGATGAGAAAGAACGTAAATGGAAAAAAGGGAAATCTAAAAAAGAAGATAAGATAGATGAACGTAGGGCCGCAGAATATTTATATGACGAGTATGATTTTTATGTAAGAAATCAACGTATGGACGGTACTTATGATGATTTATTGTATAGATTTAAAGAGGGGGATTATAAATATCAGACGGATATAACTGTGATAAGACATAGTTTAAAACTACACAGTGACCAAAATTTTAAAGAAGCATATTTCAAAGAAGTGGAGGTACAATTAATGCAAATGTGTGCAGAGAATAAAAAGTTAATCAGACGAAGCCACGAGTATGTAATCGCAAAGAACAAGATTATGAGTTGTATCACACCTGATACTTATGACTTCTCTTGGCTTGGTAAAAAACCTCCTACTGATGTTGTTCTACCTTGGAACTGGTATCCAGAAGAATGGGTAAAAGAACACGAAGAAGATTTAGGAGGAAATATATCAAAATTCATAAAACAATTGGCTAGAGATTCTTCTGGAAGGACACAACCAGAAGTTGAACAATGGTTATATGTTATTGCTGGGGCAGCTATGATACCGGCCAATGACCTACAAAAAATAGTAGTACTTGCTGGTGGAGGTGCCAATGGTAAAAGTATTTTTACTAGCTTAATAAGATTCTGTTTAGGAGACGATATGTTCAATACAGCTAAAGTGTTTGATTCATCTCCACAAGATAGTTTCTGGGGTGCTGGGTTAGACCACGGTATACTTTGTGTTGTAGATGATATGCCTAGGTTATATAATAAAGAAGCATTTTCATATATAAAAGGTGCTATAACAGGTAGTGATACAGTTGAAATCAACGAAAAATTCAAACCTAAAAAGAAGTTAAGTATATTACCACAAATTATTGCGTGTACTAACTTTGAATTTGAGTTATATGATACATCTGAAGGTATGAAACGTAGAGTATGTATTTTACCTACAGAATATGAGATACCACCAGAGCTTAGAGATGGTAATCTACAATTTAAGTTAGTATTAAATACATTAGATTTAGAAGAAATCGCTGATTATAGAATGAAATACAGTGGAAACGAAGCTGATGGTGAACTAATAATTAAAATGCGTACAGCAGAAAAAGGTGTTTTAGATAGTTTGAAAGATGGTTCATTGGCTTGGTTTGCAAATAAATGTAGATACGAATACTTCAAAGCTGCGAAAGCTAACTTCTTAATTGGAAGTAGTTTGGGTATGACTGAAAAATTAGAAGGAACATTCTCAGGTGGATTTGATGCAGAATTAGTTGAATTTTTAGGATGGTATATAACTGAACGAGGTAAAAGTATCTGGACAAAAGAGTTATATGCAGAATATATAGAATGGCACACTGAAGCAAGTGAAGGAACACTAATGAGTGAACGTGCTTTTTCTAGAAATTTAGCAAAAGCAATTAGGACTTGTATAGATAAAGGACATAAAGTTGAAATGCGTAAAGCACTAAATGATAAACGTATGAGTTTGAATAAATTATTTGTTGGAGATGATGTAACAGGAGAGAGCTAATCTCTCCTCATATATAAATCAAAACTGAACAGGAGGAGGATGATTTATGCCGAGAGGTAGACCAAAAAAGAAAGATGATATGTTAGACGCAGAAAGTATTATTGGGACATTCTTAAAAGGTGATAGATTTGATGACGATGAACGATATAAAGCTAGTGTGGAAAATATTTATAGAAAATTAAGACCTATATGGCTTAGTGAGTGTAAGGACGCAGTATGGTTACTTCAAGATGAGTATGTAAGAGATGTAGCCGAAATTATATATTTAGATGACCAAATGGGTGGAAACCTAGACCCTACCAGTCTTAGTGAGGCTAGACAAAACTTATTAGGTTGGAAACAGGTACAGTCAGTAATAGAGCGTTACCGAGCACTTGATTATAGTTTAGTGGATAACGAAAGTATCAAAGCTATATTATCTAGTATTATTAAGAACAAACAGGCACGTGATGCTGATAGACTTAAAGCAATCGAAATGTACCAAGGTATGTTTACTAGTGAAAACATCGAGGGAATTACTTTTGTTAATGATTTATACAGAGGAGAATTTAAAAAAGATGATATAGATTCAGATGAGGATGCTGAATAAAAGTGAACAGAGAGGAGGAAACCGATGTCAACTAAAAAAATGAGTGATATAATCCTACCTAATTACTGGGACTTATTAGAAGATGGTATAGGCGAGCAGTTAGAGCGTTCAAGAAAAATGTTTTTACGTGGAGGACGTTTCTCTGGTAAATCATTCTGGGCCGCTCACCATATTGTAATGAGTTTACTGGCTCTTGCTGCTGTTCATAAAGAAGGAGAACCTTGGGCGTGTTGTTTGGCACTGCGTAAATATTCAAATACACTTAAGACTTCTGTTTATGCTGAAATTGCTAATGCTATAATAAATTTAGGTGTTGAAGATAAATTCCAAATGCTTACTAACCCAATGGAAATAAGACTTAAAGGTACGAAATCGGTAATAAAATTCGCTAACCTGAACACAGCTGAGGACTATGGTAAAGTTAAGTCTATCAAATGGCCTGGTGGTTATTGTAGGCTTATATGGTTTGAAGAAAGTGACCAATTCCAAAGCAAGCACGACGTTGACCAAGTATTGTTATCACTTTATCGTGGTGGTGACATATTCGAAACTATATTTACGTACAATACTCCGTTTAGTCCATCACACTGGTTAAACGTAGGCTGGAGAAATGAACGTGAAATGAGGTCAGAAGGTCGTCACGAAAAAGTTTATTTCAAACACGTTAATTTATATGATATCCCAAAAGGTATCGTACCTGAACAGGTTTACGAGATGGCTGAAGCGATGCGTGAAGAAAACTTACAAGAGTGGAAGCACGTAATCATGGGAGAGGTTGGTGACCCTGCTACTATGGTATTCCCAAATATAAAAGCAGTACGAAGCAAGGACTTAGATTTAGAACGTGACTGGGTATTAGGTTCACCTGCTAACTGGCGTTGGTTTGTGGGCATGGACTATGGTTATCGTCCGGACCCTACAGTATGTGTGGTTGCTGGATATAATAAGATTAAAAAGATTTTATGGATAGTAGATGAAGTACGTGGTGTAGGCTGGAGTGAAGAAGGTATCTATATGAACGTAATGGAAATGCTAAAGCGTGGAGGCTCTGGTGCTAAAGGACTTTCAGGTGGTGGCTCAGGTGTAGTTAATACTTCGAGCTTAATAAACTCAGAAATCGATAACAGAATTATAGATGGCTTACGAAGCAAGGGACTGAACATATATCCAGTTAAAAAGGTATCAGGCTCAAGAGATATAAGTTATCAATTTTTAACTGGAGGATATGGTGATTTGAAAGAAATCTGGATAGACAGTGAACAGTGTCCTGGGGTCTGGGCAGAATTTATCTCTGCTGAGTTCTTGCGTAGAGATATTGCTGGTAAAGAAGTAATAATTCAAGAGTGGCCTAGTGTTAATGACCACGGAATAGACGCAACGAGATACGCAACGCTAGACTTATGGCTAGGACGTGCTGTTACAGGAAGTAGGAGGACATTATTATGATAGGAGACTTGTTCAATAATAATAGAAGGCGAGCTGTATGTACACGCGAGGGACAAAAATTATATAGAGGTAAGAAGTATGCGCAGGACCCGACTACTGGTTACTATGTATGTACCTCGGGAAATAGACAGCGTCTTCACGTGGCAATCTGGGAACATGAACACGGGATGGAAGTGCCTCCGGGTTGTGTCATTCATCATAAAGATTGGGTAAAGACTAATAATAGTATTGAAAACTTAACATGTGTTACTGTGGAGGACCACGAGAGAATTCATAATCATAAAAAAGATGAAACCGGAATAATAATATTTGACATGGTTACTAGTGATGTGGTATACTCTAACTAGTATGAACATTTTTGTTTGATGTTTTGGTTTTTCATTAAATAAAAGTGTAAAGGGCCGGAATAATATATACTTTGTTTCGGCCCGGATATTTTTAGGTAATACCTTTTTGTATAAATATATATTAAAAATAGGTCACCGGCGTAAATGTCGGCGACCTATTTATTTTTTATTTTATTTTTTATTGTAGTCCTTCTGTTACTAGTAGCCAGCCGTCTTTTGGTAATGTATCACGAGCTGATAGGCCAAGTGCTTTAGTGATGGTGTATTCATAGTTATCTTTTAGATATGTCACGTTAGGGTGTGATAATATGTCTAATAACTCTTTTTGTTGGTTATGTTTCAGGCAATACTTTTTAATTAATTTATAGTAGTCGTCGTCTGGGTTGCGCATTTGTGCTTCAAGCTCATGTAGACGATTTGTGAAGTCATCTGATGTGAGAGGTCTTTGTTGTTCAAGCAGATGATTTATGTCCTCTGCTGAGTCCCCGCCTATAACTGATTTTTTAATTTTTGTTGGGCTATCGTTATAGTACGCAGTTGTAGCTGTTGCGTTTTTGTAATCAGTTGTTGCTGTTACTGGTGGAGTCTGCGCTAGTCCCGCTGTTACTGTTACTTTATATGGTTCTTCTGGTATACCTCTTACTCCCGGTGGGTATGATAGAGCCGGGGTTGTTGTTACACCCGCCCTTTTACTAAAATAATCTTCTAAAATTGTGTTCAATTCAGCCGAAAGTGTACGTCTATTTTTAGCTGCTATTGATTTTAAGTCATCATAGTTATGTTGGTCTAATGTTACTTTAATTTGCATAATTTAATCCTCCTATTAATTTTTTATGTTATTATATCAGATGATAATGGGAATGTCAATAGAATGATAATGGAGTAATAAGGGAGTACTTATGGGGCACTAATGGGTTGGAGTCACTGGGTTATGATAAGGAACAAATGGGTCGTAATAAGGCACGACGAAAAGCAGGAATGAACAGGAGTGAGGTGTGAGTAGGATGCGTGAGGGGTATGAGTGGGTTAAAAACCACATTGATTGCTCCAAACTTTTTTATAAACAAATTTGGAGCAATCACGATTTAGGCTTATAAGTAGCATAGTTTCGGATTTGATTGCTCCAAATCTTTTTAACAACACATTGTGCGTATATTTTTTTGATTTTACAACTTCTTCTACAAATTTTTTCATATAGAATTTACTAAATTCATCAACTTTGGAGCAATCAAAACGCTGTAAGTATATAAATATCAATAAAAAAAGTGATTGCTCCAAATGATTGCTCCAAATCCAACAATATTCTCAACAGTGTTCACGTTCGTCAAAAGTATATTTTTTAACATAGGTCTGTTGATTGCTCCAAATTATTTATAAACAATCAACTTGGAGCAATCAAAAAAGTTTGGAGCAATCACCTACAGCCGCAAGGGTTTGCGAGCTCGATTTTTAGAAAAACTGTTGAGAAAAAAGGTCTAGGTGGGGTGGCGATGGGTTCCCGCAAGGATTGCGGATTTGACAAAAACAAATAAAAAAATAAAAAATAACACAGTCTGGATTTTATGCCAAACTGTGTAAAAAATATGTCTAATTTTGTCGAAAGTGAACAGCTGTGGGGTAAAAAATTTGCATATACGCACTATAATTCACTATAAAATGTATGACCGAAGTCAGTACGACACTCGGGACACAAAATATCTGGGTCTGAGCTAAAATTTGGGCTGCCACAGTACAAACAAAGTGAACAAGTCTCCTCTGGAACGTCATCCTCGATGGGAAAAACGTCGTCGTATTCTAAAAAATCCAAATAATCCATGAAATCATCTCCTTTCCATCCCCGCTTCTGTTCATATGAGGGCCAGGCATCCTGCTCTGGGACTGGGTTTCATCAAAATGTCCCAAAGTGAACAAGGCTGGGGTAAAATATGAATGCGTGGGTGTTATTTTTACAAACACACCACACATATTACGAACATTTGTTCCGCGCATAGCCATGAGAAAAGCTCCCCTTATAGGGAAGCCTTAAATAATCTGTAATTCTCATGTGCTTTGTAACCTGGTATGACACCTTGTGAAGATACTGCAAGCCATTCTGCTGCGCGGAGTGGTTCAATGTATAATTGTTTGGCATCTTTTAGTGTGCATCCGAGTAAGTTAGCTACGGCTGTCGTGCTGATGCGACCTCGTTGAACAACCTTCTGTATGATTCTGAATTCTTTTTCGCTAAGACCTGTCTCACCGTTGATGCTGAATCGTGAATCCAGAAGACTGTTCACTTTCTCCACATCTAGTGCATCATATCCTTCTGATTTCATACCGGCTTTCATAGACTTAGCTAATGATAGTGCAGTACGAGGTACACCTTTTGATGCTCGGATAATACTTGGTATAGAATCTGTAGCCAAATCAGGGTTCGCAAGGTGAACAATCTGGTTCAATTCTTCGTCTGAATATTTCTGAAGTTCTACAAACCTACATCTATTCTTGAATGCTTCAGGTAAAGGGGTCAATATATTCGTAGCGAATACAAATCTTACATCTGGTATGGGTAAATCCATACAAAGCTCTGTATCGTAGAAAGTTCCTTTATCTATTATCTTGTATAGTCCTTCTAATATCTTTGGTTGTAAACTATGAATCTCGTCGAAGAATAATATATCCCCGTCTTCTGATTCTTTAATTGGTTTTAAAATGGTGTTCAGTCTATCACCTCGAAGCTGAGTAGTATCAATGGTTTTGGCTCCTAAGCTCTCTGCAAACATTGTCTTACCAAATCCTGATGACCCATAAATTAATAGTGGCTGCTGTTCATATGCATACCAATCCTGAATCGCTAGCTTCGCTTGGCGTTGACCAATAATTTTTGAAAACATATTGTTTCCTCCTTTCTTATTCAAATATACAATCTGCGAATTGCTCTACATACTGTTTGTTTAGTTTCCAGTTAGATATGAATTTAAGCTCGCAGCTGTTCTCGTATGCAGATGCTAAATCTTCTAGTGGATAAATATCATACCCAATGTCTTTTGCTTCTTCTAAGTCGTTATCGTCTTCTATGATATATATCTTGTGGCATCTGTCGTAGGCAAATGATTTACCGTTTACTTCTTGACCATTTATTAACATATAATCTCACTCCTTTCTTATATAATATTATATAACAATCATTACTGAATGTCAAGTTTATAACATTTAATAATGTGCTAATCCAAATAATACATCTTCAGCATCTGGCTTATCCGGTTGTTCACTTTCTGAGGATGGTATGAAGGTTCTTACGAAGCTCAGTCTATTATATCGTTTATCTAATTTGGCTTTGATGTTGTATATATCCCCATCAGTGAACGGTCCTGGCGAACCCGTAACCCAAAAGTATGTGTTAGCTTTATTATCCATAAATACTATCACGAACTTACCCGAACCTTTATATCCTGGTATCGCAATTCTGTGTCTACACTCTAGGTCGTGTAATTCCACATCAACTATGTGTGCTGCACTGTCCATACGAATCTCTCCTTTCCTGTTCATTTATTATGCATCTTTATGTATAGATTCATAGCTACTCCAGTCGTCATCATTAATATCTATTACTGGTTCAAAATTAGCTATGGTGTCTGGTATATCATCTGTCCAATTACATCTGTGGTCCACATCATTTGTTTCTTCTCCAAGTCTTATGTATGAATATGGTATCTCTTGCTCATCTAGTATTTCTAGTGTATGCATGAAGTTATCTACTTCTGGATAAGCACCTTCATACCATTTGATATCATGAAATTCGATTTTATAGAACCCTGATGCTGTCTTGTTCACTTCGGCATAGCGTAGCGGGCGATGCTCTGGGTTCTCGATTTTATCATTATACTGTTTTATCATGACCCAACCTTCAGTCGTGGTCTTTAAATATACATCTGAACGGTATCCCATTTATCTCACTCCTTTCTCATCAAACTCATAGTTAATATGCTCATCAAGTACTTCCCATACTGTCTCATTCGCTGCGATGCTGTTCACTATCTCCTGAAGCATCTCTGGTGTTAGCTCTATATCTTGAGCTTCTGCCATCATTTGTACATAATCATTTAAAAATTCTTCCATAATTATTCTCCTTTCAATTCTATAATATTTCCTTCTTCGTCATTATGACCTTCAAATTGTAGCTTATACCATTCCTCACCAGTGTGACCGCAGTGTTCACATCTCCAAGGATAGTACATCATTCCATCATCCTCAAACTCGGCTGCACCATATTCTAACTCATACTCGTTACAGTATGGGCATCTACCTTGTTCATTTGATTTGTAATCCATCTTACTTCACCTCCCTTATTTGTTGTATTCTTATTTTATTATCTTCTTGGTCTGCTACTTCACAGTTGTCCATCCTGGTGAGAACACCTTGTTCACTTATCTGGATTATCATCAGTGCATCACCAGATGTGTCTTCTATATAAATGCTCTTACCTAATAAATCTAGTATTGTCATTTCTATTACTCTCCTTTCTTTTCTTCATATAGTTTGTTTAACTTTTCCAATATTGAATCTGAAGTTGCTACGGTTTCTTCGTAGTCATCTAGTTCACTTGGGTCTGTGTTATCCATTTCGTTTTGAAACACTCTTAGTATCTCAAATAATAATTCGATTTCGTCAATTGTAAACATATTTATCACCTCCTTAATATTTTCGCCACAAGTCCATAGCCCATCTAGTCGAGTCTTTGAAACTTGATTCGTCTGCTGCTCTTAATCCTTGTTCACATGAGTAAGTAATCTTACCACAGTTACTTCCATAGTCTTCATCTGCAAATCGCAATTCAAATTCGTATCCCATCAGGGTTAGTTGTTCAATTATTGGGATAGATGTTGACCACGCTGTGCTGAATACGAATATGATATATGACTTACCTATTTTTGAATAACAATCGTATGCTCCCCATTTGGTATCCCAATGATGTAGTCTCCACCTGTACCAATCGAACCAAGGTCTATCTGGGTCTGGTGAAATATGTGAATCCTTGTTCACTCTGAATGGTTCTGGACACTCCTCTATTGTTTTAGGTTGTGGTATTATCTTATCAAAGTCTATCCAATATGTAGATGGCTCGTCCTCTGATTCAATCGCAATTGTGTTCACTATGAAGTCCACATCATCTGGTTTTAAATTCTTAAATTTTAATACGTTCTTTACATGATTTGGCATAATTTTTAACTCCTTTCTGCCCTTATAGAACAAACGTTTTGTGCATAGGGCTAATGCTCCTTATTATATTCTTGTAAGTAGTCAATAGTTTTACTTACAGATTTTGATTTGTAGTTTAGGTCATCTTCTACTTGGTATAGTAATGTTAGTAAGTCTATTCGAGTTTGACTTCGAAGCTGACCTATTTGATTCTCAGTTAGTAACATCTTGTTCACTCCTTTCTATATCATCGGTACCACTCTGATGCCAATGCAATTCCAGTCAGACTGTGTATGGTTGTTTCTATTCTTAATGAAGTGTCCTATCTTATCATAATGTCCTTTTCCAAGAGAAGATTGTATCCAATCATTCTTTGGATATGCTGTGCTGTTCACTATGTTGGCCACAAAATGTTTTAGTAACACGCTACGTTGTCCCTTTGGAAGACTGTCTGTGTTGTCAAATTCTATTACATAGTAGTTCTCTGTATCTTGAAGTACCATAAAGCCATCTTGCATATCGTCCCATACAGGTTGACTAAAACTAAATATCATCTTTAGTTCATTGTTATTTTCTTCGTTTCTACATTGTGCTTCAGCTAGTCCACGCCAGCCCCTGTTCTTATTAATAATAATTTTTGATAATTTCATATCAATCTACCTACCTTTCTAATTATAATTTGCTAAACCTAATAGTACGTCCATTGCGTCTATTTGTTTATTACTTTTCTTTGGTTCTTCTGGTTTCTTTCTTTGGTCTCTTATAGGTTTGTTCATAGTCATTGCTTGTTTTGCTAGTTCTTTACCTATGTCTTCATTTACATCTAGTTCCCATTTATCTTTGACGCTTATTCCTTCGTCTCCCATTTTATAGCCTGCGTCTTTTAGTAAATTAAGTATTGGCATTGATATTCTACCAATGATAATACTTGCTTTTGTTTCAGTATTTTCAAGGGTAATATTCATATTATTACCCTTTTCCTTTAATACTCTATACATACTATTCACTCCTTTCTATATATCTAGTATTTGTACTTTAGGATTTATACTGTGTACAGCGTCTAGCCATTCTTTATTGTCACCAACTAATACTGTACGTTTTAACTGTTTTATCATATCTTTTGACCAGCTAATTCTACCACCACCATCGGTAACTCCTATTGGTGAGTATCCTAACTGTTCAGCTTTGAAGCACATCTCGATTACTCTATCACCATCGTCTGAATATCCATTGTTAGCGTGTACTTTCATGAAGTCTTTGAATTTCGCTTTGTAGTAGTCGTGTGGTGTTCTACCTGCTGGGTTCAAGTCTTTAGGATTATTACCCCATCCACTAAACCATTCAGTTGGTGTATCCATAGCTTGTGGTATTGATTTAGAGATTATATCTTTGAAGGTTTCCATTTCTCTGCCCATACTTCCTGAAGCGTCAAAGCATAAGTATAATTGAGTTCTTCCTGGGGTGCTACCTTTAAGTAATACTCCATGACCTATATGAGTTGTACTTGGCATTGAGTAACTTCTTCTTCTAGTTGAAGTAACAAGGCCGTTCAATGTTTCAGTAAGTTTAGCTAGTTTGAATTTCTTTTTCTTAAGTCTTTCTACTGCTTTTGTTATTGATTCCCCTTCGTCCTTACTTATAAACTCTTTGCTGTCTAGTTCATCTAGTTTTGACCAGTCTGTTTCGTCGTGTCTTGCTGGTGGTTCTGGTTCAGGCTCTGGTTCTTCTTCGTCTGTTATTTCTGGTGCTCCGTCTTCTGTTTTGGTTTCTGTGGTATCACCACTTCCACCTTCTTCGTGGCCTTTTTCACCTTTAGCTGTTGAGCCTTCGTCCTTCTTATCTTCTTTAGGTTCTTCAGACTTTTCGTCACCTACACCTTCGCCTTTTCCTGTTCCTTTGTCTTCACCTTCTTCAGATTTATCACCATCACCTTCGTCTGTGTTTTTGTGTTCAGAGTATTCTTTAAGCATTTCTTCTAGGGTGAATGTTTTGAATGTGTACTTCAAAGAGTTTCTATCTCTCATTTGTGCAAGGTTCTTCTCAGCTGTTTCGATTAGGTCTGGGAATTTCTTACACATCCAGTCGTGGACTAAAATATCCATGATAATGTTCACTTCTGAATGTGTAATGTTTACTTTGTCACCCATTGCTAATACTTCTTCTGTGAATTTGAAAAATCTTGCGTGATGTTTTAGCTCTAGGTGCATTTTCTCGTGCCATAATAACCACTTTAACATTTTGTGGTCATAGGCTGGTAGTATATTAAATAGGTTATCTTCTGTATTTATGAATATTCTTTTTCCATCTGTGAATGCTACCGCTTTTCCTATGTCGTGCATAACTGCTTGCTCTAGCATTATAGCGGTATCTACATCCCTACATTCTAGGGCTAAAAATGGATTAGCCATAACTTATCACTCCTTTCATTACTCACCTTTGAATATTCCTGCGATTTCTTCGTCGCTTAAGAATTCTTCAAATTTAGATTTAAGTTCAGCTTCTGTTGTAACAGTTTCTGCTCCAAACATAACTTCCCCATCTTCTTTGAATTGTTCATATACTTTTCTAGCATTCTTCAATAGCTCGGCTGGGTCTAGGCTTCTAATTCCTTTTTGTATGTCGTATATCTTAGCTGTTAAAGCTGGTCCCAACTTAGCTTCAAGAAACATACTGTCGTATTCGTATTGAAGTATATCTAATGCTAAGTCTACATCTCTTGGTGCTATATCTGCGTCAAGCATTACTTTAATATACTTGGCTACTTGCGGAATGTTTTTCCATTTCGCCTTTAGGTATTCTGTTGCGTCCTTTTTACTAGGCTTTAACTCAAAGACGAAAAATCTGTTTAATAGTGGTGTTGGTAAGTCTGTTAAGTACACAGTACCATCAGTACCATCACTTAGGTTACCACAGGCCACTATTTGACATTTACTTAGTCTGTGTCCTGCCCATCTTCTCATTGCTGGGTTAGGGTGTGTCACAGAGTATAGAGTATTTAAACTCTCTGGGCTACCTTGGTTGATTTCGTCAAAGAATAGTATCCAGCCTTCGCCTTCACATTCTAAAAACTCCTTCATTTCTACGTCTAACATCCTTCTGTAATATCCAGTTGTTTCGTCTTTAGTCATAATAACTGCTGGAATACCAGCAATGGCTTCTGGTAGCTGTCCTGCCATATCACAGTAAGCTATTCTAAGTCCGAATTTATCGGCATAGCCTTCTACGGTTGCGGTTTTACCATAACCAGATGGACCGAACACCATCATATTCTTTTTGGTTTCAAGTCCCTTCTCAAATTGTGTGTTTGTAATTTTTACGTATTCCATAATATACGCTCCTTTCCTTAATACACGACGGGTCAATTTTAGCCAGATGGCTAGTCCGTACGTGTTCACTTTTAATTATACTATATAATTAATTAAAAGTCAATAATATAACAAAATTTCGCCGTGGTTTCATTTTGTTTTTAACGGCTAATGATATTTATAGTTCACCATTTTCGATTAGTTCTTCAATGGCTTCTATCGGTGCATAAGGTTGACACGCCCAATCGAATAGTGTGTATGCAATTTCGATTGCGTCTTGTGGTGTCAATGTTAGTTCACCTTGGTCTGTATTGAATGTAAGTCTACCGTGTAAGTTGTACTTACCATCTTTTACATGTAAGTTGTTCATTTATCTCACCCCCTTTAACATCTGGTGTATGCCAGTTTTAATATTTTGAATGTCTGTGTCTGGTATTCCTTTGGCGTATAGATATGTGTAACCATCATAATATTCGTCGTCGCCATTTCCAAACCAGTCCCATTCTTCCGCAATATATACGCCGACGTCGTCTTTTTCATATATGGTGCCGGTTATGTAGTTATCTGTTAGTATTGAAGTGTGTATGTCTTCATAACACTCGACATCACCTTTTTTGATGGCGTCTACGATTAATTTAGTTATGTTGTGTAAACTATGTTTTAAGTGATTCATATTATTCTACCCCCTTCAATGATTTTCTTTTTTGATAATATTCTTTTTGATATTCTTTTTTGTGCTCTCGTATTCTCTCGCGGTTTCTTCTTTCGTATGCTTTGTTGTATTCTCTGTGTTTTTCTGGATGTGCTTTATTATATGCGTTAGCTTTGTCACTACATAATCGCTTTTGTAATGTTGTTTTTGCAATTATATGGTTTACTTCATTTATACAAGTGTCAATGGCCTTTGTTGTTAGTTTAGTTTTCTCATAGAAGTCATTATCTTCTAATGAATATAATTTAACTAGTGTTAATGCTATTGTTACTTTTTCTAATGATTTTAATTCTTCATTTTTTAACATTTATTTCACCCCCTTAATTTGAAATTCTATTTCATTTAATATATCGATTTCTTTATGAAATCTAGCTTTTATGATATCTTTGTCGAATGTACAACCCTTGCCGTCTTGCTCGATTATCCAGGCTTCTACCTGGTCTTGTATGTCGTGCCATGTAATGGTGTCGGCCTTATACTCGGCTACTAATCTATTTATTAATTCATCCATATTTATTACCTCCTAAATTATATGGGGGCTATTATTACCCCGCCCCCTTTGGGGTATAATAATAGGGCTGCCCCTGTGGGACACCCCCGTTATTTAATGTTAGCGACGTTATTCGCTATCTTAGCTATGTTTTTGTATTGACTATCTTGTAATTCAGCTATCATTTTGTCGAATTCTTTGATTGCTTTTTCACTTGGCACAAATTCGACTGAATAATTAGGTTTTGTAGTTTTAACTTTTTTGAAGCCTTTTTCCTTAATGAATTCGTCGATTTGTCTTTGCTCGTCTTCTGGATAAGCTGATTGTGAATAATCTTTTAATGCTATGTTACCATAGTCAGCAAATTTGTATGTTGCTGTGCCATTTCTTATCTCAGCTTTTAGCTCTTCAGTATTAATTTTCTTTTCGTATTTCTTCCATAGTGTAGCAAATACTAATTGTCTTAAATCTACCATCATATTATATCACCCCTTCCTTCTTTAATTCTTGTATATGATTAGCATATAGCAATGTTGTGTCTATATCGCCACCCCATTGTAGTGGGACATTGCTAAATACATACTTGAATTGTGTAGTTGTAACTATTATTTGCTTTTTAAATGTGTCATAATCTACCTTTTTAATTTTGTCTGTTGTGTAAATATTCACTTTATCTTGCCATAATAATCTACTTAATAATAAGAATGCTTGCATTCCTTGACTTGTTACCACAATGAAGTCACTTTTTAATTCATAACATTTTAATTCTAATTTTTCCATTTTAAATTCCTCCTAAATATTAAATTTTAATGATTTCCATAATAGCCTTTTCCGTTTTCGTAAAAGTCTTCTACTAGTTGATTGTATTCTTTTTCAGCGATAGCTTCAGCCTTGTTGTAACAGTGGTCACCAAAGGCGCTGATATAACGGACTATCCTATCACATACGCGTGATATTGCATAATAAAGTTTTTTCATGTTTCTTTTCACTTCCTTTTTTATTCAATTTTATTTGTAGTTATCACTTAACTACAATAATATTATACCATAATATTATTAAAAAGTCAAGTTTATAACATTTTACTTTTTAACTTGTGGCATAGTTTATCTTTACAACCGAGCCAAGTTGGTGGCGACCCAAAAAACATATATCCGCAAAAATCAGATTATGTAAACTAGGGGTACCCCCCAGAAAAAAAATTAAAAATTTTAGACAACAAAGTTGTACTCCACTTGTAATAAAAAATAAAATATTATATAATTAAGAAAAAAGTGAACGGAGGTAAAGAAAAATCATGATTAAAATCTCAAAAAACATAAAAGATGAGTATAATGACGGTAAATTACAAGATTTATTTTCAGAAGTAGACGCTGTTCTTAAAAAAAGACAAACAATTCAAGAGAGATACCTTCGTGGAATCACAGCTACGTCTACAAACGAAGGCTCATCTGTTCAAGTTTTCTTCGAAAAGTTTATAACAGACTTAGCAGCTGGTTATCTCAGTGGAGAAGTTACATATAATGTGGAGATTATAGACGAAGCAGAAGCAAAAGCATATAAATTATTGCATCCATCAAACACAAAACCATTAGACCCAGATACAGCAGCTCAATTAAAGTTTATAATTACAACTCTATCCTCAAAGAATGACGACCCTAAAGTCCTAAAACAACTTTTCCATGATGCTGTGCTTTTCGGAGCATGCTATGAGCGTCAATTAGACTTACCATCAATAGACCCAAAAACAGGTGCAGAAAACACAACTGACCCAAATTATACATATTATCCCCTATCTGCTCTTAACACCGTAGCAATATATCCAACAGACATAAATGATATATCACAACAAAAGCCGATAGGAATAATCACTGTGTACACACTAGATAAGCGTAATAGCGAAGACAACCAAGAGCATACTTTGTATTATTGTGTTGAATGTAACCCATATACTAATAATTACATGACTTCTATATATGATAAGACTACTAACGAGGACGCAACATCAAAGTATAAGACAGTACTAACATTGAAAGAAGAAAAACCTACTACTCATAAGATTACAACATTCTCAGTATGGGAGCCAGACCCACAAATCAGCATCATCGACCCAATCATTTCTCTAGTCTCTTCATACGAAAACATTATGAATAACTTAAACAACTTATATCAATACAATGACACAGATGCGAAGCTTAAAATTTCTGGATATAGACCTGAAAACCCACTTACAATACCAAATCCAGACTTCAAACCAGACGAGCCGGTCTCACTATCTAATCCAGAGACAATTTTAAACCCAGCACGTATCGTTGAGGATGAGTATTTAATGAATTCTAAGACATTTTTCGTTCAAGAAGGTGGAGACGTGTCTTGGTTATTAAAAGAAATTCACGCTGAAGATGCTACGAAGTACCTAAAATACTATGTAGACTCTATTTTCCAAATTTCTGGTATACCAAATACATCTGACGCAGCCTTTAACTCAGGAGATATGAATGCTAGTGCTATAGATAGAAAATTCTACACAATGGCCCTTATGTTAGATGACGTAAGACAAGGTGTGAAAGTTTTAATTAAGCATAGATGGTCAAACTTCTTTGCAAGAATTAATACTACATCTCCTACATACTACAACGTAGACGACGTAACTATTGATATAGCTACAAATCTACCAAGTATGACAGACGAAACAATAAATCAACAATTAGCATTAAACGGTATCCTATCACAAAAAACATTATTATCTAACCTTGGATACGACTATGCGACAGAAAAGAAAAATAAAGAAGAAGAAACTCATATATTATACGAAACAGTTGCACCAGATACCGACTTTGTGTCACCAAATGATGTAGATAACCCTGTAGACGCACAAAATACGAAAACATCAACTGTATCAACTACCGCTTCTCAAACTAACAACCAAATTGAAGCAAAGACACAAAATAAACCAAAACTTGTCCCAGATAAAACTAAAAATATAAAAAAAGTCCAATCTAGGGAGGGAAGACCAACCAAATAGGTCAAATTCAATCATTTTTACCGTTTGATACCGGCCTAGACACCGGTGTCAAACACTAAAAATAAAAAAATTATTATTCACGTGATTATAATCGCTGAAAAAAGCGAGTTATAATAAATTAAATTAATAGGAGGATTAAAAAATGGAAGAAAACCAATTAAATCAAAATCAAACCCAAGGAGTGAATGGAAACATGGATGACAATA
>JAEIGA010005536.1_pt1 | contig 19294 bp, 13 predicted proteins | sample 9270691 | NCBI WGS metagenome assembly JAEIGA01 (sample SAMN17057246, study PRJNA624740) | gut metagenome | biome: biome; isolation source: fecal sample | host: Bos grunniens | place: China: Xizang | collected 2019 | reverse complement strand
TTATTCTTCGTCTTCTGGTTCAGCCATGTTGTGGAATACGTTTTGTACGTCTTCGTCTTCTTCGATGCGTTCGATGAGTTTGTTAACGGCTGCCATTTGCTCTTCGTTGAGAGTTTTAGTGTCGTTAGGGATGCGCACGAATTCAGAAGATGTGATTTCGTATCCGTTGTCTTCGAGATATTTTTGGATAGCTGAGTTTTGTGCGAATTCGCCGTAGATTACGATATCTTCGTCGTCTTCAACGATTTCGTCAACACCATAGTCGATGAGTTCGAGTTCGAGAGATTCAAGGTCGAGACCGTCTTGTTTAGCGATGTGGAATACACATTTGTGGTCGAAAAGGAATTCGAGTGAACCAGAAGTACCAAGAGAACCACCAAGTTTGTTGAAATAGCTACGTACGTTGGCAACAGTACGAGTAGTGTTGTCGGTAGCAGTTTCAACGAAGATAGCGATACCGTGAGGGCCGTAGCCTTCGTAGTTCATCTCTTTATAGTCAGTGTAGTCTTTAGATAAAGCTTTTTTGATTGCGCGTTCAACGTTTTCTTTAGGCATGTTTTCTTTTTTAGCAGTAGCCATAAGAGCACGGAGACGTGGGTTAGTGTCAGGGTCGCCACCGCCAGCTTTAGCAGCGATAGTGATTTCTTTACCGAGTTTAGTAAATACGCGGGCCATGTTGCCCCAACGTTTCATTTTTCTTGCTTTGCGATATTCAAACGCTCTTCCCATAGTTTATTGAATAATTTAATGATTAGTTTTTAGTTATTAACGTGCAAAGTTAGTGATATTTTTTGACATAGTAAAGAATTTGTAAAAAAAAATGTTTTTTATTGTAAGTATGGGATTTTATTCGTAACTTTGCATTGAGAATTTTTTATTTGTTTTATGAATGTTAAATTAAAAAAATACGTAATTATTATGAGAAAAATTTATTTATTAATTATTACTTTAGTTTCTGTTTTTGTGGTTAATGCACAGACAGTTGAAAGAGTAGAAGGATACTATTGTTTAGTATCGCCAAATGCACAGTATTATGCAGGAGCACAAGAGGGTTCATCGGCTTTTCGTTATAGCCTTGCTACAAAAGAGGAAAATCGTATAGACCCAGAAAGTGATTTTGGTTTCAAAACTAATGCAATTGCGAATGATGGTACAGTTGCAGGTTCTTATGGTTTTAAGGCTGCACTTTGGATAGATGGTAATAATTATGAATTTTTGCCATTGCCAGAAGGTTTGTCTGATTTGGAAGAGGCAACTAATGATGCAGTAGCAATCAGTGCTGATGGTAAACAAATTGTAGTTGCAATGAATGCAGATGCACCAAAAACATATTATGTTTATACGCAAAAAGAAGATGGATTGTATGACATGGTGAAATTGCCAATGCCAGAGAAAGATCCTCTTTATGGAATGCGTCCACAATGGATTTCTGTAAGAGATATGTCGTTGGATGGTAATACGTTGGTTGGTTTCTTCCTCACTGACGATGGTATGCGTCAATTGCCTTTGGTATGGCGTAGAGTGGAGGGAGCTTGGTCATTCAAATTTGTTGGTTTGGATATTTGTTTAATAGATGGTAAGACTATTCCTCCATATCCATACGATGAGTTGCTTATAGATGATGAAGGTGATGAATATTTGCCATACGATATATGGGAAGAATGGATTACTGCTCAAAATGAGGCTGAATCAGGATATTATTACCAAATGAAAGGATGTATGGTTAGTGGTAATGGTAGATATATTGCGCTTAATATGGGTATTCAATTGCCAGGTGAAAATTCTGGAATAATTTATGCTGCAGCGTATGATTTGGAGAAAGATACAGTTGTAGTTTTTAAAGAAATGCAAAATTCTACGTCATTGTCAGTTAATGATAATGGTGAGGTTATAGTAGGTACTCCTGTTGCTGATAGTTTCCGTTGGTCGTATGTAATTTCTGTTGATAATTTAAAACAACAAACACTTACTGAATGGCTAAAAAAACGCACAAATGGAGTTGTTGATTTAGCAAATTATATGACATATCCTTTTGATGAATATGAGCAAGATTCTACTTTAGCAGAAGGAACTGCATATTTTGCGAAAGAGGAAGAGGGTTTGGTGACATATATATATGATGTGTATGGTTCGGCTGCGTTTGAATCATTCTTTATTACATTTGGTGTTGAGTCGGCAGATCGTCCTGTTTATGATGCTTCACAAATGTTTGTATATCCAAATCCAACTTCAGGTCTTTTGAATGTATCTAAAGCTATGGAAAATGTAGAGATTTATGATGTTATTGGTCGTAAAGTTTATACATGTGCAACAGTTGAAAATAGCATAGATCTTTCAGAATTGCATGCAGGTCAGTATTTTTTGGTAGCTATAGTTGAGGGAGAACGCATTTCTACAAAAATAATGATTAAAAAATAACAATATTTATGAGGAAAATAATTTCTTTTGTACTTGCATTGTTTTTATTTGCAGGTATTTATGCTCAAACTTTGACTCAATATGATGAATTGATTCAAGTGAAAACTAATAATGGTCAATCTAAAGAGTTGAATGTGCGAGTGAGTGCAACGGTTCCAGTTCAATATGTTTTGCCTGAAGAATATGAAGGTAAGGAAATTATTGAACAAGAGGTAGAAACATTCTATTCGGGGAGAAAAACTCTTCGTATGCAGCAGGCTGAAGATGGTACGTATATTTTGGTAGATCCAGAGCGTTGTACTTACACTTTGGAAGGTTTGGCTAAGTCGGACTTAACTTATCGTGATATTACATCTAACGAAAAATTGGCGGAACATACAGCTTCGTTTATAAAAAATGCTAATCCTATTATGGATGCTGATGGCGATTGGGATTTCTTTGAATTGAAACAAGTTGGTGTTTGGGGCTTTGAAGCTAATGATAGTGTTGATTTGGATACTTGTCGTTTCAATTATATATTCTGGTTGGAACAAGATGGTCAATGGTTGTATAGTAATCAAACTTATGGACAAGGTGCCTTAATCGACACAGTTCCTCCTATTGAAATGATAGTGAATTATCGTCTTAAACGTGGTGCTGAATATACTATGAAAGTTTTGCACCGAACATTCGGAGGTGTAGAAACTTTGTTGTATGAATTTGATTTTGTTGCCGAAAAATCAGGTCGTATAGCATTTCCTGATACTAATTTTATTGATGGCTATTATGAAATTGCTCGTATTCCTAATCATGCGCTTGATATTCATTATGTTATGGATATGACACATATTTACTATAAGGAGGTACATGGACGTAATAGTTTTGATGGAAAGGGTGCACCAGTTTATACATTTGTAGATTTTAATGACCCAGTTTGGTATAAAGAATGGACTAGTAATGCAGCAGCTAGTTCTATGCCACCATATTTTGTAGCGGTTGGTTGCGGTTCTAAATTTACTAATGACTTGAGTAACTTTGGTTCGTTTGACCTTTTAGCACATGAGTATGCACACCTTGTAGTAGCAGCAAATGGTCGTGGAGGCTTGGAGGCTTCTGGTGAGGCAGGAGCATTGAATGAAGCAATAGCAGATTGTATGAGTGTTGCTGCTGATATGTATATAAATAAAGAAAAAGCTAATTGGCAAATTGCAGATGGTGTTACCGGTAATGGAATTCCAAATATGCGTGATTTGTCGGATCCAAAAATGTCGGGAGGAGGTATATTTAGTAGTGCAACATTGTCGTATCCACAACCAGATACATATCAAGGTGACAATTGGGTAGATCCTAAAAATATGAACTATGATAATGGTGGTATCCATTTTAATAATGGTGTGTTTAATTACTGGTTCTATCTTTTGACAGAAGGTGGTAGTGGGGTTAATGACAACGATCAATCGTATAAAGTTGAGGGAATAGGTATGCAAAAAACAGAAAAATTGTTGATGCATATTATTCTTAATTATCTTACACCTAGGATGGATTACGCAAAAATGCGTATTGCATCACAATCTGCAGCAATAGATATTTGGGGTGAAAACTCAGCGGAATTGGCTCAAGTATATAATGCTTGGTTTGCTGTAGGTGTAGCTGATAAAACTCCAGTTGAGAATGTTGAGGATAAATTATTTAATGTTTATTCTGCTGAAGGTAATGTTGTTGTTGAAGCGGAAGAAAATTCAATAATTGAAGTTTATAATCTTGTTGGTCAACAACTTGTTTCTGTAAATGCAGAAGCTGGCTTTACCACAATACCAATGCTTGAAGCTAATGTTGTTATTGTGAAGGTTGGTAATAATGTGCAAAAAGTAGTGATTAAATAATATGTGTTTAATATATTGATACATATAGAAAAAGCAACTCTGTATTTAATGCGGAGTTGCTTTTTTGCTATATAAAAGACGGTAGATACTTCCCAGTATCTACCGAATCAATAAAAAACACTTTTATGAAAAAATAACTACTTATTATGTCAGATTTTGTTTGCATTGCAAAGGTACAATAAAAATTGTAATTAGTATCCGAATATTTTTCGCAATATACAGATAAAAATACCCAAAATATATGTCACGCAAGATTTCACAAACAAATATATCTGCTTATTTTAGTCAGCCGATACGTAGTGATTTTCATTTGTATCGTTTTGCTGATACATTATTATTGCCAAGGGTATTACGTAGATATGATAAATGTTTGACTGGTATATGTACTAGAGGTGAGGCTCGTTTTACACTATTAGGTATGAAACGAGTTATTAAGCCAAATGAAATATTTTGTTTTCTTCCTGGACATTTTGTCGCTATAGATAGTATTAGTGATGATTTTGAAGCTCATTATGGAATCATTAGTGAAAGTTTTATGAAAGATGTAACATCGAGATTTCCGAATGTTATGTTTGATTATTTAATTGCGCATCCATCTATGTCGATGACATCTGTTGCGATGGATGAGGCTTTAAGGTATTTTGATTTGATTGAGTTGAAAATAAAGGAGAAATATAATTTATTTCAAAAAGATATTATTTTTAATATTTTGTATAGTTATGTGCTAGATATGTATAATATGATAAATCGCGATTTGCCGAATTTACCATTAGGAAAGACAGCAAATGAGCGTATATTTGATAAATTCACATTGTTGGCATATCATCATATAAAGGAAAATAATCCAGTTACATACTATGCAGATGCATTGAACATTACTCCAAAGCATTTGAGTAAAGTAGTGAAAATTATAAAAGGAATTAGTGTAAAACAATGGCTTGATGAATTTATGATGCAAGAGTTAAAACAGACATTGTTGAGTACTCAAATGTCAGTTCAAGAAATTAGTGATGAATATAATTTTTCTTCGGCAGATGCTTTTCATCATTTTTTTAGAAAGCATGAAGGTATGTCGCCTTCTAATTATAGGTTACAGACAGATAGACCAGTTGAGCAACTATTAATAACGACAGATGATTTAGTTATAAGATAATTTTGAAAAAATAATTTACTATGAAAAAATTGAAAAATTTAATTCTTTTAAGTGCTTTTTTATTGGTTAATTTTGCACTAAGTGCAGCAACAGAGGTTGCTACGATTGCAGGACTTAAAAGTTTGGCATCAGATTCTAAAGTCGTATTTACAGGAGAGTTGACATTGCAATATGTGTCAATAAAAGAGGGTGGTAGTGACTATTATGCATTTGATGCGAATAATGATTTTATTCGTATTCGTTGTTATAATTGGGCTACATTGTTGGAAACTACTCCATTGGAGAAAGGAGATAAAATTAAGATTGTTGAAGAGGTTACTTATTTGAGTGATTCTGAAAACTGTGTAACTTTAGATTTGACAACTACAGCAGTAAAATCTATTATTGTAGAAGGTAGTGCAGCTATTAAATCACCAGAAGTGGTGACTATTGCAGATTTGAAGCAAGATACAGAGAAACTTTATAGTGCTAAATTTGTAAAATTGCAAGGTGTTTCGATTGAGTCAATTGTGGATTTTCTTATCAATCCTTTCCCTATCAATAAAATAGTAGATGGTAAAGATACTATTGATTATTCTATGGATTTGGTAGAGACTACATTTCCTTCAGTTGCTGATGTTTCGGGTTTTGTTTATTATATAAATGGAAATCCAGCATTGTTTATTCCTCAAAGTGAAGGTTATGTGAAAGCTTCTGCTTATAATACTATTGCTGGTTTGAAAATGATGGAGGGAGATGTAGTATATGAAGATATTGCTTTTAATGGTAAAGTTTTGATTACAGATGTGCGTGAGTTTGGTGATAATATTGTTTATGTTGTTCAAGGAAATAATGCATCTGGACAACCTGTAGCAGTTGAGATGTTGGTGGCAAAAGCAGAAAATGTAACTTGTGCAGTAGGTGATTCTGTCATCTTTGATGTTGAGGGTTTTTATAACCCTGCTTCTTATATATCAGGTACTCTTGATAAATTAGTTTCTGCAAGATTTACTATAGAGAATGTGAATGAAATTAGTGTGTTATCTAAAAATAATACGGTTAATTTCATATCATTTGGTGATGTTTTTACTGAAAGTGGTTGGATTAAATATGACAATTGTCTTGTGATAACAGCAAAAGGAACAATTGTTTTTGATGATAGATTTACTTCGATTGGTTGTGTTGGTTTGAAAATTAAAAATGATGTGTTAGGTATTTATGATACAATTCCTGTCGTAGATACATATTACAAAGAGGCCGGTAGTTTGACTTCTGTTGTTATGAAAGGTTTTGTATATGGATTAGAGGTAAAAGGTGACTCTTATGCAGTATTATTGCCACGTTCTAAAGATGATTTCTTGAAAGATTTAGTAGAATTTGAAAATATTGAGTCTATGAAAGAGGCTGGTAGATCTCCTTCTATTGATATTTCTTATAAGTTAACAAGTGATATGGTTATAACAGGTTTTGCATCAGAAAAATTTGATGTAGGTATTTTCTATCATATTTTTGCTCAAGATGCATCTGGAGCTATTCAACTTAATCATCAGTCTGCAGAGATACAAAAGAAATATAAAGTAGGTGATGTGATTACAAATGTTGTGGGTTATTATACTCCTGGTGGAAAAACATACGAGAAATATAATTCTGTGTATTATGCATCAGCTCCATCTATTGATGTTAAAACTATTGAGGATTCAGATGCAGAATTTTTTGTAGTTCCTATTGAAGTTTCATTAGCAGATCTTGATGACTCTTATGCATCGAAATTGGTGAGAATTAATAATGTAACTTATAATTCAGCAAATACTGTTATGCTTAATGGTGAGGAGGTAGAAAGAAATACAATTAATCAAGGTGAAAATTGGGTTATTGTAGCGGATGAGTATGAGTATGCTATAGCGATGGGGTCTGTTACTGGTGTTTATTATCTTTCTGGTGTTTTGACAAAACTTATACCTCGTTCTCAAGCTGATATTAATGTTGATGGTTATCAAAAACCTGTAATTGTTGAAAATATTTCAGTTGACAATAATTTGTTTGTACAAAATAATGTAGTTTATGCAGAAGGTGCAACAATTGAAGTTTATGATATTGTGGGTTGTATGATAGCATCTGGCGTTGATAATGTGGCTATTGATAATATCAATACCTCAGTAATTATTGTTAAAACTACTTATTTTAATAACTTGCAATTTGTAACTAAATTGGTTAATCGTTAATCGGTCATAATATAAAAAAGTGCATCATACTATTAGTATGATGCACTTTTTTATATTAGTATGTATAGATTTTTAAAATAAGCCAACTATTTTATTATCAATTACATCCATTGCGTTTGATGCTGGCATTTTTGGTAATCCTGGCATTGTCATGATATCACCCATTAGGGCAACGATAAATCCAGCTCCAATTGAAGGTTTAAATTCGCGAACGGTAACAACAAATCCGTGAGGACGACCGAGTAATTTAGCATTGTCGCTAAGAGAATATTGTGTTTTTGCCACGCAGATTGGTAATTTGTCCCAACCATTTTCTTCGAATGTTTTGATTTGTTTATTCGCAGTTGGTGAGTATTCTACTGCATCGGCTCCATATATTTCATGAGCGATGATATTCATTTTTTCTTTAATTGGTAGATTGGTATCATAAAGATGGTGGAAATGACATATACCGTCGTTTTGCTCTATTTTGCGAATAACTTTGTGTGCTAAGTCTTCGCCTCCTTCACCACCTTTTGCCCATACTTCCGTGAGGCTTATTTCATGGCAATTGGCTTTAGCCCAATCAAGTAACGTATTGATTTCTTCGTCTGTATCGTTTACGAAACGATTAATTGCAATAACGTATGGAACACAGAATTTTTTTACATTTTCGATGTGTTTATTTAGATTTTCAATACCTTGTAATAATGCATCGATATTCTCTTTTCCTAGGTCGGTTTTTGCTACACCACCATGCATTTTTAGAGCACGAATGGTAGCTACTATAACTACGCAACTTGGTGCAAATCCACCATAACGAGCTTTAATATCCATGAATTTTTCTGCTCCGAGATCAGCACCAAAACCAGCTTCAGTGATAACGTAGTCTGCCAATTGGCGAGCCATTTGTGTTGCTATAATTGAATTACAACCATGTGCAATGTTAGCGAACGGACCGCCGTGAATGAATGCTGGATTGCCTTCGAGAGTTTGTACCATGTTAGGTTTTATGGCATCGCGCATAATCATAGCGACTGCGCCTACACAGTTGAGGTCAGCCATTGTGACAGGTGTTTTGTCGTAGCGGTAAGCAATTACGCATTTGCCAAGGCGAGCTTTGAAATCTTCCATATCTGTAGCGAGACACATGATAGCCATGATTTCAGATGCTACAGTGATATCGAAGTGGTCTTCGCGGGGAATACCTTGTAGAGGACCTCCTAGGCCAATTGTAATATTACGTAAAGAGCGGTCGTTCATATCCATACAACGATGCCAAACAATGCGTGTAGGGTTTATATTTAGTTGATTGCCTTGATAGATATGATTATCAATAAGTGCTGCTACGAGGTTGTTGGCTGTTGTAATGGCATGTAAGTCGCCTGTAAAATGGAGGTTGATGTCTTCCATAGGGATTACTTGTGCATAACCACCTCCGGCAGCACCTCCTTTTACGCCCATAACAGGACCTAATGAAGGTTCGCGTAGAGCTACGAGGGTTTTATGTCCAAGGCGATTCATTGCATCAGTAAGACCGATTGTAACGGTTGATTTTCCTTCTCCAGCAGGGGTAGGGTTGATTGCTGTTACAAGAATAACCTTACCTTGTTTGTCGAATCGTTCGTCTATTGCATCTAAGCGGACTTTACATTTGTATGGTCCGTAGTATTCAATATCTTCTGGTGTTAAACCTATTTTTGCTGCAATATTTTTTATTTTTTCAGGTTGTGAAGCTTGTGCAATTTCTAAATCAGTCATAGTAGTTTAAGATTTTGGTTATTGTATTTTAAAATTTATTTATAGGGAATAGATATGTTAATGACAATGTTATATTTTGGTTAGTTGATGTTTTAAAGTATTCTGTTGCAGAATTTCCAAAGATATTGTTTAGTCCGAAATGATAACGTGTATCAATTGTATAAATTCCATATTTTGTGTTGAATTCAAAGCCAAGACCTCCAACTAAACCGTAATCAAATTTGTTTTTGATAGGTGTAGTATGTTGTAAACTATTAGAATATATAGGAGTGTCTTTTATTAAATATGAAATTTCAGGGCCTAAATCAATAAAAAAGCGAAATAGTTTTTGTCCGAATGTAATATGAGTCATGAACGGAAGTTCGATGTAATCAAGTTTGCGGTGACCTTCAGAATCTTTGAATCCTTTTTGTGTATAGTTTAATTCAAGTTTTATGCCAAAATATTTTTCAGATATCATGCGGAACTGAGTACCTGCGTGGAATGTTAAAGGGAGTGTTGCTTGTGGTATGGATGGATTAAACATTGCGAATGACCAAGAAGTTCCACCACGTACCCCTATGGCATATTCGGGGTATTGAGCTGATGCACAATTTATAATGCATAAGGCACAATTTAAAATTAATAATATGAGTAGTTTTTTCATTTGTTTTTTGAAGAAAAAGAAATAGTTACTCTGTTATTTGTACTCTGTAATAGTTATATTATCCCAAAAGAGCAGGTAATAATTTTTATTGAGCCAACGATTGTCCATAAATATTAATTTAGGTTCAGATTGTAGGTATTTAGGTTCAGTTTTAAATAGTTGTTTTAGAGCAAGCATAGTGATATCGTAGCCTAGAAGGTCGTATTTAACGCCTATTGATTGTTTGCGTATACCAAACCAATTTTTATATGTATTATTGTATTCTTCTGTTTCATTAGCAAAGAATAGTGAATAGTAGAGTGTTTGAGGATATTTTTTGATTATGTTTGTGCCCCATTCTTCGAATCCCCATACTTGTAGATTTGGTAATTTGTAGCGATTAAGGCTATCTAATATGGGTGCTACATCGTTGATGCGAGATGAACCAAGTACAATAATAGTTGTATCAAGTGTAATTTTAGATACAATTGAGTCTATAAGTTCTGGTTTAATGATAGTATCAACATATTGTTTATTGTTTTCAGTTAGTAATTGTGCAAGATCGTTAATAAATGTATTACCTTTGTTTTTACAATTTTCAAATCGGCATAATATGTATTGTAGATTACGGTGTGCAAAAGTGTTTGATAGAACACTGTGGAATAATGAGTCTTGGGGTGGGTTAAATTGAATTAATTTAGGGAAGTAATAAGTAGTATCAATTTTATTTGAGAATGGTACAATTGTAGTTATGTCATGTTTTTTTGTGTATGATAACACTTTATTTAATTGTTCAGTGTATGCTGGGCCAATTACGATGTCAATATTTTTGTCATTGAGTAGGAGTAGTACAGAATCGATTTTTTCTATAGATTTAGGTAGATTATATGTGAATATGTTTGCTGATATACCTTCTGATTTTGCTTTTTCTAGAGCTAATATTGCGCCACGGTAGAATTCAATGAAGCGTTGAGTATTTTTTTCATCGTTGGTGTTTTCAGCAATGAGGGGTAGTAGGTAGGCGATATTGATTGTCTTGTGATTTGAGTGTTGGTAATTTAATGGATTGATAGACACTATAGGATTTATGGTAGTTATAGTGCCTGTATTATCTGCAGTGTCCGTAGTATTATTTATAGTCGGTATACTATCTTTATTTATGTTTATTTTTTCACCATTTATTATGATTTCAGATCCAGCTTTAAGTCCGTTTTTAAGTTCTGGGTTTAGGGCTATTAGATCGTGAATAGCTACATTATATTTTTTTGATATAGAGTAGAGTGTTTCTTTGCGTTGTACTATATGAGTTATGTTATTTGTTACATTTGGTTTAGTTATAGATTGTTGTTGTTCTGTGTTTTTAACTTTAATTTCTTTATTTTTAGATATAATCAAAGTTTCACCAATTTTGATACCCGCTTTTGCTGAAGGGTTGAGTTTTATAAGTGTATCAATATTAACATTATACAATTTTGATATGCTGTATAATGTTTGTTTTGGTTCTACGACATGTGTAGTTACGGCATCATCAATTTTGTGCATAGTGTCACATTTGATAGGAATGAGTATTTTGTTACCAGTCTTTATGTCGGTAGATAAGTTTTCATTTGCTTCATGTAAGTCTTTTTGTTTTATATTAAATTTACGAGCAATAGAGAATAATCCTTCGCCTTGATTGATTGTATATTCGTAATATTTTTTACCATTTTTTTCAACAATAGGGTAGTTGTTCTGCGAAAAAGCACAATGCATAATGCATAAAAAAGAGATAAGATGCAATATTCTAGGCAAGAAACTTGGGGTGTGTAATTTTTTATTTTTCATTATATAATTATTAATTTAAGCTGAATATTAATTGAAGTTATATGAATTACTTTAATCGCATAGCGCATACAAGTCACCACGTGGATTAATTATCATTGTTGGTGTATTGGTGTTTTTAATTATTTTGCGTTCTTTGGGTCCGAATATTATATCGTCTAATCCGTAATCGCGCGAAGCAGATATTATAAGTAAATTATTGTGAATATTTTTATTTTGTATTGCAGCTTCAAATTCGATGCCACTACTATCTCTTTTGCCTTTTAGTATTGAATATTCTAAATTTAATGAGTTGAATAGAGTTGTTATCATAGCTATATTAGAGGTAGCTTTAGAACCATAATCATTTGGTTGATATATTGTTATTGGACAATGAAAATGTCGTGCAAAAGAAGAAGTAAAAGGAGCTTTTTCTTTTTCTTCTTCAAGATTAGTAATAGGTAATATTATTTTTTTGATGTAAAATTTAGGATCAAGGGTATTTTTTACAAAGATGTAAGGAATGCGTAAATTGCGGCATTTGTTCAAATAGTATTGTATTTCTTTTTCAGTATTCAAGCCGATGATGAGTAGAGTAGCATCATATTCTTCTATAATTGAATCAATATGATTTAGATTAGTCGTATTGATTTCTTTTATTAGAAAATTCATTTGTTCGGCTATTTGAGTCGCAAGATTGGTACTTGTGTTATTATTGTTTGGTATTAGTAGTATTGGTCGCATCTTCTTGGTTCCGTTTTTTGCGTTTATTTTTGCGTTCTTCTTGTTCTTGTAGTTTTATTAATTCTTTTTGAGTATCTATATCTGCTTGAGTCAAGCGTTTAGGTATGCGGAAAATATCATCTTTTGATATTGGTCGGACATCAATTTGCCAAGTGTAGTTAGGTAAATAAAGCATATTTTCGGTGATTTGTGATATTGGATACATCACAGCTGTTGGAGATGGGAATACAACAAAGCGTTCTAATTTACCATCTTGCATATATACAGTCATGTAACTACTTTTGATTGTGTTCATTCCAATAAGAGAACCTTGGTCGTTTGGAAAAAATATAGATTCTACATTCCCTGAAATGTTGACATGATGTAATTCTTCATTTTTTATATAAGCAACAATTTCTTTACCAGATATTTGGTTGTAGTGTATAGTGTCTTCTTCTTGTGTCATCATGGCATTGTTGATTACTTGCATGCGATCAACAGTTCCGTCTTTTGGGTAGATATGTATTGTATCTCCAGTTATTTGTTGGTTTTCATTCCAAATGATAGGCATTTGCATTAAGTGGAGGATTGAGTCTGCAGAATAGAATGAGAGAGAGTCACAAACACCTTGAAATTCATTATTGAAGAGGCGTACGTTGTGGTATGCTAAAGTCATTTTGTTATTTTCTTCGTAGGCATACGTGTAGAGTGTATCTCCATGAATATATGTGGTATCTTTTTGTGAATATTCAATCATCATAGCAGAGTCTGTGATGATTCCGATTTCGCCTTCTTCTTTATAGTAGCCATAATGTCCATGTAGGCGAATTTTATTGATTGTATCATTTAGTATCACATTTTGAAAAGCTTCGCCAATACCTATAGCTTTGTCGTAGAATATAGTATCCCCAGCAAGTGATTTGCCATTGCCGTGATTTATAAGAGAATTTTTGAGTAATTGAGATTGGTTTGTTTCGCTATTGTACCATCCTAATTCCGAGTAAATCGTTGTGCTATCTGAGTGGTTAATATTTGTTGGTCCTAGTATAGTTGCGACTTTAGTTTCTGTGTTGTAAGTGAGTGTATCGCTAGATATTGTAGAACTACTATTTTGGCCAACTACATTGTATTTGAATTCTGCTAATTTAGTATTAGAATGGTAATATCCGTGTTTTGATATAAGTGTATTTAATGAATCAACTAATTTTCCTCCACAAGTATAATATCCTAAATTTCTATCTCGTTCATATATCAACGTGTCTGTGTAGAGAGTAACCTCTCCGTTTATCATTTTAACATCGTGGTATAGATGTCCTATGCGAGTATTTCCGTTGTAGTTTAGGCGTTTAGAATATATTTCGAGGGAATCTCCTTGTTCGATTTTTATATGACCAAAGGCTTTGAATGAGTTAGTTTGTTGATTGAGGTGTGCTGAATCGCAATATAGATATACATCGTCATGACGGAGAATAACGTTACCTGTAAGTACTTGTATATCTGGTAGATTTTTATTGTCAAAACTTACTAAATCGCTTCGTTCTAGGTAGATGAGTGTTTGTTTGTTTGTTTGTTTATGTGTATTAGTTGTTTGTGTTTGATTTTTTTGTGTTGTTATAGTTTTTTTTATTTGCTGATTGCTTTTTGATTGCTGTTTGGGTAGAGAAATTAATGTTGTATCAATAGGTTTTATTGTTAGCTCGGTTGGCATTTGTGCATAAACGATACAACTGCACAATAATAGTATTATTACTGACAGTAGTTGTAATATTGATAAGTTTTTAAGTTTTATTTTTTGAGCCATTGGAATTCAAAGTTGCAGTTGCGCCATTCAGGAGATATATAGATGTATGTATCAGCGATTTTTTTGATTAACCATTCTTTAATTGTTTTTTCTCGCATTTGGTTTTCGCACATTGATTTAAGTATTTGAAAATCATCTGTGATATTTGCTTTATGACTTGGAATGTGATTTTTGAGTTTTACGATTGCGTATATATCTCGGCCAAGTTTCTGTGAAAACATAGAGAATGGTTCGGATATTTCTCCTATTTTCATTGTGTATACTAATTTTGCAATTTCAGGAGGAAGATCTTGGTATTCGAAACGAGCCGAACCATTGTTTTGGTTGGTCATGATACCATTGTTCATACGAGTGTCTTTATCTGATGACATAAGAGATGCTGCTGCTTCAAATGAAATTTTTTCGGTGCGAATATCCTTTGCTATACTATCTAGAGTGTTTAAAGTTTTAATTTTTATGTCGCTTGTGATTTTTGGTCGGAGCAAAATATGTCGGCAATTTACACGGTCATCGCGGCGTTCGATGAGTTGAATAAGGTGAAATCCGAATTCAGTTTCTATTACACGGCTGATACTACCAGGTTCAGTAAGGGCAAAAGCGGCATTAGCAAATTCAGGTACAAATGTAGCGCGACCTGCAAAACCTAACTCACCTCCTTGTTTAGCACTTTCTGTGTCGTCAGAATAGAGTCGTGCAAGCATCGAAAAGTCAGCATTACCACTTTTTACACGATCGGCATATTCACGTAGGCGATTTTTGGTAGCTTCTATAACCTCTTCAGGTATGGGAGGTTCGATAGTTATGATTTGAACCTCTACTTGAGCTGATATAGTTGGAATAGAGTCTGTTGATAGAGAAGAGTAGTATTTTCGAACGTCAGAAGGTGTTACTTTAATATTTTTCACCAAAGACTGCTGAACTTGTTGAACAAGAGATTGATCAGCAACGGCTTGGCGCATTTCTTCTTTTATCTCAGAATATGTTTTGCGATAATATTCCTCTAGTTTTTCACGTGAACCTATTTGACGGATAAAAAAGTTCATTTGCGAGTTTACTTGACTTTCTACTTGTCCATCATTTACGTTGATACTATCTATTTTGGCTTGGTGAATAAACAGTTTCTGTATTGCTATTTGTTCAGGTATAACACAATATGGATCTCCTTGAATACGTTGACCTTCGTACTGTGCACGAATGCGTTCTTGTTCTACATCTGAACGGAGAATTGCTTCATCGCCGATAACCCATACAACGCCGTCAATCATGTTTTTTTCTTGAGCTGTTATATTAATGCACAATATACACATAGAGGCAAGTAGTGTGTAGCGAGTAGCGAGATAAAAAATGAGGGATTTCATATTTTTTAAGGTTGTATGTTTTTTTGTTGGGGGATTATTGTTTATTTTAGTTATTAATTTTTGACTTGTATTTGGTTGTATTTAATTGCGTGATTATATATATCATTGCCGAAATTTTTGAGATATTCCATTTTTTGTTGGTTGTGTAAAGTTGTGCGAGCATTTTCCATTACCATTTCAAGTGGTGCAATTTCGCCTTGTGGCATATATTCTGTTACATTAATAAGTGTTAGTATCAAACTATCTTTTTCTTCGTAATATCCTGTTTTATTTATTTTTATTTTTTCTATATCAATAAATTCGTTTAAAGGACGCCAATATTCAGTAAATAGTTGATAGTCTTTGGCATATTGTAGTGCATATTTTTCAATATCTTCAATATTATCTAAATTTTTAAATTTTCGTTGTATTTTATCCGTTTTTACATTGTTTGGTATTTTCATTAATGCACCTTTTATTATGGGTTCATTCAGTGTAAATAGGTTTTTATTATTTTCATAAAAAAGAGTAACCTCTTCGTCTGTTGGTATTTTCACTTTGTCATTTACCATTTCTTGTTTGTAGTAGTGAATAATAAGTGTGCGTCGATAATCTTCAACCATTTTGTTTATTTCTGATTGATTTGATATGTTGCGTATGGCATTGTCGTATATCAATATATCTGTTGCCCAACGCTGAATATATGCATTTACAATTGCAGTACTATCATCACTATTAGTTCCTTCTGGTATAAGATTTTTTATATCTTCTATGTAGAGATGATTATCTCCAATAGTAGCAATAATGCCTTCACTGTCATGCTCTTTTATATATTGTTCTATATAAGAGCATGAAGTAAAGGCTATGCATAATGCAAAATTCACAATGCACAATGATATATTTTTCATTGTATATTTCAATTTTATCTGAGTGAATTTAGTGTTTCCTGATTTATTTCTATTTTATATTTGTTGCGGAGATTTTCAATCCATTTCTTTTCAAGATAGTTTTGATAATCTGCAGTAATCGCACCACGTACATCTGTATAAGTTTCTGGCTTTTTCAACATTTTGCCAACTACTATTGTAATTGGTAGCTTTTCGTCAATTGTAACTTCTGCATTGGGTGCTTTAAATTCAGTCAAATCAACGTAACCATTTTCTCCTTGCTTCCATAATCCACGTTCAACTGATGCAAATGTAATAGAATCATTATTTACTTGTGTACGAATATAGTTAGCTACAGAGTCAGGATTCAATTTTTTGATTGCTTTTTTCAATGATTTAGCAGTTGCCTCATCTTTACATTTTACAACAAAGCCTTTGTAGCGAGGTTCACTCCATGTATAATGCTTTTTGTTTTGTTTAAAGTATTTTTCTAATCCTTCTTTGTCTTTTATTGCTTTTTCCCATACTTCTTTGTTTGAGATTTCAAATAATAAAATACCATCGTGATATTCTTGCATCAAGTTTGCAAAATCGGTATATTTGTTTTCTAATTGAGAATCTTCATATTGGATGAGCCTCATTTCTGCTATCTGAGCAACTTTGGTATCAATGTCTTCACTTATCATTTTTGTAGTTGTGTAATATGTGATCAAATCGCTTGTTGGTATTTGTTGATCTGCAAAAGTCATGCATATACCAGACATCTCCGATCCTTTTACTTTCAATAAAGAGTCATTTTCTGCATATTTTGTGATAAGTGCTTTAGCTGCAGCTATTTCATTTTCATTAATCTGAAAATTATATTCTTTTTTCAATTTATTTATAAAAGATGTTTTTGCCGCGGTTGAGCGACTATCATATTGCATCATGCGTTGGATATCGCTTTTCTTCTTTTCGAATGGCTCTACACCACGTTTTTCTTTAAGGTTGATGATGTGGTAGCCAAATTGAGTTTTTATAATTTCAGATGTTTCGCCAGAATTGAGTGCGAATGTTGCTTTTTCAAAATCACGCACCATACGACCAATACCAAACCATCCGAGGTCGCCTCTTTTTTGAGCAGAACCTTTATCATCACTAAGTTCCTTTGCTAATGTAGCGAAATCTTCTCCTGCATCAAGGCGTTTTTTGATTTCTACTATTTCTTGATATTTTTTGTCTCGCATTTCTTGTGACATGCGTTCATTGCACATTTTCATAATGTGACGAGCGTTTACTTGTCCCCATGCTGCACGACGATTATGTACTTTAATAACGTGATAGCCATAATCCGATCTAATAGGAGTTGAAATTACATTTAAAGGTAAATCATACATAGCTTTTTCAAAAGGCCAAACCAATTGTAAAGCTGTAAACCAGCCAAGGTAACCATGATTGCGAACAACTGATTGATCATTCGACATCTCATCTGCAACTTTAGCAAATTCTTCTCCTTCATTTAAGCGATTAATAGCTTCCATTGCTTTGTTGTATGCTATAAGGGTATCTTCGCCTTCTTTTGTGCTGATAAGTATATGACTCACTTCACAATCTTGGCTGAAGTGACTATATGCTTCCTGGAATAATGCATCTTCCAACTCTGCGTCAGTTAAATATGGTTTAGCCAATTGTTTGCGGTAACCATTCAATTCGCGTTTGAATGTTTTCAATGTATCAAGTCCTTGTGTTTTAGCTTCAGCCACTTTGAGTTTGAAGTTCACAAACAATTCAACATATTCATCTAATGTCTTTTTATCAATAGCATTGTCGCTATTGTTTTTATTGTAAATATACTCAAACTCAGCTTTAGTTATAGGTTCTCCGTTGATAGTCATCAATACCTCATCTTGAGCCTTTATGTTAATGCATAATGCACAGCAAATAGTAGCAAGTAGCAAGTAGCGAGTAGCGAGAATTTTTATGTTTTTCATTATTTAATTATGAATTATGAATTATGAATTATGAATTATAAATTAAATTAAAGATTTGCCTGTCATATCTGCAGGGACTTCAATACCCATCACTTTCAACACTGATGGCGCAACATCTGCGAGGATACCATCTTTCACTTCGCCTTTGTACGTGTCTGATACAAATACAAATGGTACAGGGTTTAACGAGTGTGCTGTGTTAGCCGAACCATCTGCATTCATTGCATTATCTGCATTACCATGGTCAGCAATGATAATAGTTTGGTATCCGTGTTTACGAGCAGTTTCTATCACTTGTTCAACGCATTTATCAATTGTAACTACCGCTTTCTCAATTGCTTCATACACACCTGTATGACCAACCATGTCGCCATTAGCAAAGTTCACAATTGCCAAATCGTATGTTTCTTTTGCTAATTCTGCCGAGAGTGCATTTGCTACTTCGAATGCCGACATCTCTGGTTGCAAGTCGTATGTAGCCACTTTTGGTGAGTTAATCAATATACGGTCTTCATTTTCGTATGGAGTTTCACGACCACCATTGAGGAAGAATGTAACGTGAGCATATTTTTCAGTTTCAGCAATGTGTAATTGACGAGCTCCAGCTTTCGATACCACTTCGCCCAATGTATTTTCCACATTTTCTTTGTCGAAAATAATATTTACGCCTATAAACGAAGCATCGTATGGAGTCATACAGTAGTAGTCCAATTTCAATGTTTTCATTCCCTCTTCTGGCATATCTTTTTGAGTCAATACTTGAGTCAACTCTTTAGC
>JAEIGA010005535.1_pt1 | contig 19296 bp, 20 predicted proteins | sample 9270691 | NCBI WGS metagenome assembly JAEIGA01 (sample SAMN17057246, study PRJNA624740) | gut metagenome | biome: biome; isolation source: fecal sample | host: Bos grunniens | place: China: Xizang | collected 2019 | reverse complement strand
TAATCAAATTCCACATTTACTTGTTTCTTTCCTAAAAGGAAGTACATTGGATTGGCATTGAGTGTTATGGGCAACACTAGCATAATAATAGAAATGATTTTGTTCATAACATTATCAACTGAGGATTATTTTAGTATATATTTCCGAAGTGTAGGAACCTTACATACCAATCCCACCAACATTGGAGGCAAAAAGTATGCCATAAGGACTACACATGTCATACCTATTAAGGTCAAAACACCGAGTGAGAACATTGCAGGATGTTTCGCTAGAATCAAAACACCAATTCCTATGAGCATTATTAATGCAGATAATAGGATTGATTGTTTATATTGAGGTAAAATCGAAACGCCTGTTTTTCGTTCTTGCAAACAACCTTCTAACACAAAAATAGTATAGTCATCCCCTTGCCCTAATATAAACGTTGCTAAGATAATATTTACAATATTAAATTGCAAACCAAATATCTGCATTACAGCAACAATTAAGCCCATGCTCACTGCCATAGGAATAAAAGCGATAATAGCAAGAAGGATATTTCTAAAACTCAACCACAAAAATAAAAAAACAATAATAGAGCAACAAATACTGAGATAGTCAAAATTTGAAGATAGAGCCTGAGTAACTCTTGCATTCATCGCGGTAGTATCAAACTTGCCAGGCCATGCCGAGGCTAAAATACTAGAATCGTATAAATCCAACGGCACATATGGTAGAGTGATTAGTTGATTAAACTTATCAAATGTAGTTTCTCTAAAACCATTGTTTCTAGCAGCTTCTTGCACCCATTCAGTAATTTGTTGCGCATTATGCATGCACCAGAATTCACACCAAAGCTTATAACGACGCTGAAGTTCTGTACGTGCACCATTTACTAAGTAAGCAGAATCTGTTGACTGGGGAGAGATTGATTCAAAATAGGCAAAATCTTCACGCTGCTGAGCAGTCATATAATTGATATTGCTAAGATTAGAGTCAAACAAATCATACTCGTTAAGTAAAGGAACCAAGAGTAACAGAATAATACTTGGTATTAAAATCCACCGCATCATTCTAGTAACTTTCGGAGAAAGATTAAGTAATGGAATATTGCGAACAACCGTAGGTGTATTACTCATCAAATGCGGCAATACACAAACAGAAAAAATGATCGTACCCAATAACATTGACGATGCGAATATGCCCAACTGTCGAAGGGCAGGAGCTTGCATAGGTACTAAGACCAAAAAGGCTCCGATTGTACTGATATTACCAATAATCAAAGGTTTCAGCACCTCTTGAAGTGTTTGTCGTATTGTCTTTGTATACCTTTGATGCACTAAAATATGTAATGGATAATTAATCGCGATACCCATTAAAACTGCTCCTATTCCTATTACAATAATGGATATCGTAGTTTCAAATATTGATAAGATCGACAATCCAAATAATCCGCCAAAACTAATACTAAGCAAAACAAGGAATATATCTCTTTTGCGAGGAAAAGCATAAAGAAGCAGAAGGGTTATAAGAAATAGTGCTAAGAGAAGAACTAGAATAGTATCACTTTTTATACGCTTCGCATTCCCAACAGCAATAATAGGAGCACCTAATAACCTTATATTCAATGTTGGAAACATCACTAACAGTTCTTCTACACATTTATTAAGTGAATCAACTAGATAAGAGTTTTTCTTCGTCTCCGTTCCTCCATAAGGAGAATCATAAAAAGCAAAGCCCATCTGTTGATCCGTGGTCATCATGTATCCATTGTAGGAGGTAAAAGTGGACTGCGCTCCAGCATATTGCCCAGTAGCGCCTAGTGACATTGGAATTAGATGGAAAGGGTCGGCTGCTATAGAAGAATAAAGGAAGCTTGAGCCTGGAATAGTCAACATTTCTTTATTTTTCCGGATTGCCTCTTCTATATGTACTTGATCTAACAATGTGTCTAACCTCGTGTAATCAGCCTCATCCAAGAAATAAGGCATATGTTGGTAGACAAAAGCCAAGCGCTCGTAAAAAGCGTCTATATCTAATTCAGTTATGACATCTGGCAATAATTGAGTACATGCGTCAATCGCAGCGCATATGCTATCAGGTGATTGTCCCTCAAAAAGAATAACTATACGATTTGCATCTGCAATCTTAGTATATATATCCATAGACTCCCGATACTCCTCATCCACTGGTAAGAAATCAAAGATATCCTCACTGTAGTGTAAAAAGCAGACGGAGACGATCTGTACCAAGATAAAACAGAATAGTCCCAACCACAACAACTTTTTATGTTGTGATAAATAGTCGTATAATTTAATGAGTACGGTCATCTATAAACTTAATCGGTTTCCTACATTTAGCAGGAAAGTTAATTTGTTGTATAGTGTCAATTGGAAGGATTTCCACGATAGGAGCAACACGTAATTTTGAGCGGAATCTATCTTTTAAATCTTTGATTACAAATTCCTCATCCAAATCACTATTAGTACCTATTTGCACAATTACTTCATCAGTACCTGCAGCAGATGTAACCACTCTAACCACGTAATTAACTACGTAATCCGCGTTGTCCAACACATCATTGATTGCAGGAGGATAAATCGTTGTTCCTTTCAGCTTAAGCATATTATTCTTCCTTCCAACCAAAGGCGTTAGACGATAAGAATTGCGTCCACATTTACATTGATCAGTGATTTTTGCTGCGATATCACCTGTTCTAAAACGAATCAAAGGCATTCCTTCTACTCCTAACGTAGTAATCACCACTTCACCTACATTACCATCTTCGACAGGTTGATTATTATCGTCTATAATTTCAACAATAATCAATTCTGGGTGGACATGTCCACCGCATCCATGTATACACTCAGAAAAAGTAGCTGACATTTCTGTGGAAGAATATGTGGCAAACAATTGCACTTCGGGCCATTTTTCATGTATCTTTTTTCCGAGTAGATTTAACTCAAAATTTTGATCACGCAATCCTTCACCTATACCGATAATCTTTTTAATAGAAGAATTATGGTAATCAATATTATTTGCTTCTGCATAATCAATTAGACGCAAGATAAACGAAGGCACACACATTATCGCGCTTGGTTTTATACGCATAATCGTATCCCATTGGAGCTCAGGAATACCATTTCCCACACGCACGATACTAGCACCTAAATCGCGAATACCTAACCAATACGCCAAACCTGCCATAAAGCGTTTGTCCATGGTTGTCATCAATTGCAGGATATCTCCTTTCTTCATATCCGCACAAGCAAAAGATTTACGCTCGTTGTATGCTAAACGTTGTAAATCTCTCTCTGTACAGCCAAAAGTAACAGGATCACCCAAAGTACCAGAAGTAGTAATATAATCCACTATTTCTTCTTTAGGGACACATAAAAACTCTTCGTTGTACAACTGCAAGTCTTTTTTCTCCGTAAAGGGTAATTGCTGTAGATCGTCAATGCTTTTTATCGTACTAACATCCACACCACTAGCTGCAAATACTCGCTTATAGTAAGGAGAATATTGACTAACATATGCTAATTGCTGCGAGAGTAAATTCTCTTGTAGCAATCGTATTTCTTCTATTGATTGAAATTCGATATCCATACTAAAAACTCATTTTTCCAATTTCTACATTCCTCCGTTCCTTTGTGCTCTGAAGCTCCAAACCCATGACCGCCCGTTTCATATTGAATATATTTATGCGGAACATTTTTCTGTGTAAGTGCAGAATCCAACAATTCTGAATTTTGATATTTCACAATAGGATCATCCTTGCAATTAACCAAAAATACGGGTGGACAATCTTCTGTAATATGATCTTCAATAGATAATGAGTCGCGCATATGATGATTAAACTGTCTCCAGACCCCAAGCGCTCCACGACGTGAACGCTTGTGAGCAAAACGCTCATCATTCATTGTAACGACGGGATAAATTGGGCATAGGAACTTAGGTTTATATGGAGTTGTATTATGCAAGTAAGATAGCATAGTTAAATGTCCTCCTGCAGAGAATCCCATCACTCCTATCTTAGTCGTATCTACATTATATTGTTCCGCTTTTGTATAAACTTCTTCTAATGCCCATTCTACATCATGCAACATATTTGGATATTTATGCCCTATACCTAAAACTCTAAAACCTACAATATAGGCGCCCACAGATGCAACACGATACTTTAATACAAAAGCATTGATTCCCTGGCTCTGCAACCATTTTGCAGTTGTAATACCCTCTATCTTCATATCCAACCAACAATAACTACCTCCAGGGCAAACAATGACTGCCATGCCAGTATTATTGGTAGAATCTGCCAAATATGGGGTTAATTTTCTTACCTTAGCAGATGAGATAAGCGAAATAACCAATAATGATATTAAAATAATAATTTTTTTAGTCATCATCTTTTTCGATTAGTTTTATAGTTTCTAATGCTGTTCGTACTGTTCCATATATGCCATGTAAATAACAATTTTGTCCTCCTAAATATAAATTAGTTATTTTTGTTGAAACTCTACCTAATGGCATTTTTATTCCATACATAGATCCTTCTGTAGATAAGAATTCATCTTTAAAAGTAAGGGAAGTAGCTGTGAAAACATCTTCGATGGCAGCATCTATATTTGGATATATTGCTGATATACTTTTCAAAATTATTGATGTCATTTCTTTTTTATAGGCATCATATTCTGAATAATTATTGTGCCTATCCAATTGCCATTGTGCCAATTGATCACTTGGTATAGACATTATACACTCCATTGTTTTTGCATACTTAGCATTTTTTTCATGCGGAGGAGTGAGTACCAATATCTTATTTTCAGGAATATAATGCGTTATGTTATCGTGCAATATAGATTTGTCCTTTAAAGATATGTACACCTTGATACAATGTTCTGTCTCTGGTGTACTCATAATTCTATCATGCGTGATTTTGCGGAATATTGGTACATCTACTAAGGATAATAGTTGTTTTGGATGAATGGTAGAAACTACTTTCTTAAAATAGTATTTACATTGATGAGTATCAATAGAGTTCACGACGTCTTCATGTATAGAAATATGAGTTATACGTTCTCCAGATAAAACTCGTCCACCCTTTCTGGTTATGTATGCACACAACTCGTCCACAAGTTTTTGTGTGCCACCTACCATACGATATACCCCGTCATTGAAATAGGTAATTTCGTGTTCGCCAATAAGATCTACGGGAATATTATCAAATAAACTCAATTCAACATCTATATTAATATTAAGTCTCTTTAAAATAGATCCTATTGTTTCGTTTTCTGATAAACCACATATTATATGAGTTCCAGTCTGCCACGTTTGTCCAACACGTTTAAATGTTGATAATCCTCCACCACAATTATGAGACTGTTCAAAAATAGTTACCTGATAACCTTTTTCGGCTAACAAAGCACCCGTAAAGAGCCCACCAACACCAGCTCCAATAATACCAACAGTATCGTCAAACCTTTTGTCCAAAATATTGGTATAATACTTTTCAAAAGCAAGAGTCCGTTTCTTATAGTTTTCACCAAAAGATTTGTCTTTGACACGAACAACTGGCAACACATCTAAAACAACTTTACTTGGTCGAACCCTAAATTCTTTTTTGGACAGAACAGAATACATTCCACGAATCAGTAATGGACATATATCCAATGAAAGTTGCTCTGCTATATAGAAGGCGCCACGATGGAATCGTACAATATCACCATTCCGTGTACGAGTTCCCTCTGGGAAAATCATAATGGAATATCCACGTTCCACCATCTCACGCATCTTTTCTATATTCACCTCATTACCATATGTAATAGGCAAACAATCCGATAAACGCAAAATGACTCCCAATACAGGATTACGCCAAACCCATTCTTTAGTCAAAACGATTAATTGCGGAGCCAAACTAAAAATCAATATAATATCTAATACTGATTGATGATTACATATATATATAGTTGGTTTTGCTCCAATAGGATATTGATAAGGATTATTAACCGAAGCATCTAAACCGGGTATATGATCAATACACCAACCAGCAAATTTAGCCATAAAGGTTCGATACCGTAGTTTAGACTTTTCGCTTTTTCCGAAGAGCAAGAAATATAGGAGAGATAATGGCTGTATTATCAAAAGCATCAATGGGGTCCACAAACCAAAGGAATAAATTGTGCTCCAATACATCATCGGATAGCCATATATGAGCGCTCCAATACACAGAAAAATATTGAGGATACTAATTCTAGTAAAATCAAGTGCTGGACGGAAATGAGATATTCGTTCTTCTTTAGGAGGATAATATACACGAATATCTATAGGTAGTAATGGTACATTATGCCATGCAGCAAACACAAGAAGTTCTAACTCTGCCTCATACCTAGACGTCATTAAAGCCAACCCATGCAATTTCTTCAAAGGGTATATTCTAAAACCTGTTTGTGTATCTGGTAAATTGACGTGTGTTTGCAAATGAAACCAAAAATTAGAAAATTTATTCGCAAATTTGTTTTTACCAGGCACATTTTCAGACACTAGTTTTCGACTTCCAATCACCAAAGAGCCGGGATGTTTTTTGAGCGCATTGATTAATTGCGGAATATCTTCTGGATAATGTTGACCATCAGAATCAATCGTAAGCGCATATTCGAATCCCATATCCAAGGCTTTTTTAAAGCCCTGCTTTAAAGCATATCCCTTACCCTTATTTTTAACATATGAGACTAGGGTTATTGGGATATCTAATTCTTTGAGTAAGTCCAAAGTATTATCCGTACAACCATCAACTACAACTATAATGTCTTTTAAGTACTTATATGTACGTTGAATAACATCTATAATTGTTGCAGCATTATTGTAAGTTGGAATCAGAGCACATATATGTAGCGATGAAACGCGCATAAATACTATCTGTGTTGTATATTGTTATATTGTATTGATTATCTTTTTTCTTCTCAAATAAAAAAGTTACAATATCTGTAGGAAGTACAGGTTTCGTAAACTTTAGATTGGAAACCGAACACAGAGGTTTACCCATCAGTTCCTCAGCAATATGAACCAAACAAGCACCAGGTGTAATCGGTCCTGAAGGGAAATGAGCTGCATATATTGGATGTGAGACATTAAATTTAATAACAACTTCACTATCTGTACGCTCAATTATTTCGTAAAAATGATTTACAAGCATATATTATTAAATTTTATAATAGTGACATCACCATTTTTCTCATTTAGTACAACGGTCTTAGCGACCTTGTTCTTAGGATCTATTTCAAGTTGTATTGATTTGAAGAATTGCTTTAATTCGCGATTCTTTGGAAGCAATTGATACATACCATCTTTCAGTAAAACCTCATAGTCTGCTGTAGTCTGCAAATTATCGCAAGCAATAGTCTGCATGATAAGTTTTAAGAGGCGTTTGACTTGTGGAGATACATTCGTATTGTCTCCATCCAACTCCCAAACCAATTGAATCGGCGAATTATATTCCCAGCGAAGATAATCAGGAGATCGATATATCAAATGTCCTGTAGATACTTGTTCCTCAACAAGTATTTGGGATTGCTTCGTTTGGTAAAAATCAGCACTTAATTGTAAGATTGTCCCTAATATAATTACTAAAACATTCATATACTTTTAGTTTGCCACAAAAAAACATCCTGCCATAATCAGCAATATACCTATCCATTGTGTCCATACGATTTGCTCATGAAACACGATCATCGCAACAATCATACCCACTATATATGCTAAACTAGATAATGGGTAGGCTTGAGAAAAAGGATAGTGCTTCAATATATACATCCACATCACTCCTGCGATAGAAAAAGACACACCACACCCTAGCCACCACCAATTAGTTAGCTGACTCACAAAGAATTGCCAACTAAAGGTCACTTTATCAAAGGTCGTCAATGCCAATTTCATCATAACCTGTCCTCCACAAAGGAATAGGCTTTGAATTAATGCAAGTAGTATTAGTCGTAGCATGGCTATTTTTTGATAGTTATAAGTTGCGCTTTTGCAATATCATAGGATGATGATGATATCTTTTGCAGCATTTCATCCCAACCTGTCACTAACTCATCAAACTCAAGAACCAAAGCTGATTGCAACATCCCTAATTGTATCTGCATGGTTACATCTAGAATGGCATCTTGCCAAGAATTAGTTCCGTGAGAATATGTGATATTATATCCATGATTACGCAATTTAATCGCAACCATTGATGCTATAGTATTGTGAGTAGATTGGATAAACGGTGTTGGTTTTAATTCCATCTCATTGGTGGAGAGCATATCATTCAGGAACACCACAGAATTATGCATACATCCATATCGTGTTGCACAAATAATAGCTTGTGGTTGAATCTGTTCGTCACCCAACGCTTTGAGCGCAACAGCTAGTGCTTGTCGCGTTTGCGCGGTCATACGGCGAGCTTCCACTGGCGATATATACTGCTTGTAATCAGCATCTACAACCAATTCCGATTGATGAATTTCAACCTCCGCGTTTGCCAAAGTAAAATCAGTAGCAATCGTTTTGCTTAATAATAAAGACGAGTTATTGCCGCCAAATCCAAATGAATTACACAACACATACTCTAATTGAGCAGATTGATTATGTTGCAGAGGACGAATAAGTTTCTCTCCTGCATTTTCCCAATTTAAATTTGCGGGTACAAAGTTATTTTGCATGCAGAGCAGACATATGGCAGTTTCTATAGAGCCCGAAGCCGATGTTGTATGCCCAGTAAAAGACTTTGTAGAAGAAATCATAGGAATTTTTTCTCCAAACACGCGATAAATCGCAGCACTTTCACTTGCATCGTTATTCGGCGTTCCTGTTCCATGGGCATTAAGATAATCAACCTGAGAAGGGTCTATATTGGCCATTTGTAAAGCTTTGCCCATTGATAGGACCGCACCTTCACCATTCTCTGAAGAAGCTGTTTGATGGAAAGCATCACATGCGTTACCATAACCTGCAATATATCCCAATATAGTAGCCCTTCGTTTCAGAGCATCCTCTTCTGCCTCAATAACTAGATAGGCTGCACCTTCGCCTAGATTAAGTCCCGAACGAGTAGCATCAAATGGTCGACATGGTTGGTGGTCTAAAATCATCAAGGTATTAAAACCATTAAGATGAAATTTACTAAGACATTCAGTACCTCCCACAAGAGCCTTACTTACCTTCTTGGAGCGTAGCATATTAGCGCCGATCATGATTGAATTTAGCGCAGAAGAACATGCTGTAGAAGGTGTAGTAGTATATGCAAACTGACCGAGATGCTCAGCTATCTTCAAAGTAGAAGCACCCGCTTCGTGTTGAGATATATACTCTAGATTTTGCCCCGCCTTCCAATCTTCCCAATGGCATTCGGTAGTATCCATACCTCCCACTGTCGTGCCAGAGATAAATGCCATATCTTGAACATCCACTATACCCGCTTGTTTCAATGCCTCTTGAGCTGCAGACAAGCCTAATAGTGATGTGCGACTGATAGCCTCTGAAGGATTAATATTTAATCTATTACGCAGTTCGGTGTTGGATAACTTTACTTCACCTACAGGTAAGTCAGTATGGATACTATGCAAGTGTTGCATAGTACCAATTCCTGACTTTTCGGCTAATAATGAATGTAGAGTCTCCGATTGATCTAAACCAATAGCAGAGATAATTCCTATACCAGTTATTGCTATTTTCACTTTGTACGGTTTGCTTGTATATATTCTGCCATTACTCGTACGGACTTAAACACTTCTTTGCCTGCCTTTGGGTCCGCCAATTTGATTCCATAGTTCTTGTCTAAAAGAACGATAAGCTCGAGAGCGTCAATTGAATCCAAACCTAAACCTTCTCCAAAAAGAGGTGCATCAGTTTCGATTTCTTCTGGAGTCATACCTTCAAAGTTCAACACTTCAATAATTTGTTGTTTCAATTCTAAAATTAATTCTTCCATAATAATTTAATATTTGCGTAAAACTTATTTTCTTCTTTACATTCTACCCAACCGACAAGTGCCGATTGGACATTATCTATTTTTAGTTGATTAGTTGCTAGTTCAAAAAGTTGATCCTCATTTTCCAACACGTAGAAACATGTCTCACCATATATCTTGTGTCTAATGGCAATTTCACCTGTTACGATATTAGGTAATGTGTATACGAAAATGGATGGACTAGGATAATAATTATCCGGAGACTCTATGGTTTTTAAGTAATCGATATCATTCTTGATTGATGAACATGTATTACCAAAAACTATTATACAATCTTCCTTCTGTTCTAGAGGATGCTTCTGAAATAGAATTTCAGCACCAACAAAACCCAATTGTGAGAGAGTATCCATTTTAAAAAATTTAGGATAACCTCCAATATAAGTATTATATAAGTCCATCAAGACTCCTCTTCCTGACGAAGGGGGAGTGATTGATTCGCCTTTAAGAGTTACTGCATCAGGAGTTATTACTATATCTATTTCAGAATATCCAATCATCTTAGCAATATGTTAATCTAATAGCGGCATTACAACCACCAAAACCAGACATTAATTTGACAAAATGTTTAGGACTTTGAGCCAATTGACGATGTTCTCTTGAAATGTTTACACTGTGTGTTGTACCCATTTGATTAAACCTTGGACTACCTACCAATATGCCCTGTTCTAAAGCTAACATAGACAATATGGTTTCCAGTACCCCTGCAGCTCCCATCGTATGTCCGAAATATCCTTTGAACGCAAGTATCGGTACCTCTTGTAGATTAGCACGATGCAGTGCAATTGCCTCCATCTCATCATTATATGGTGTAGCCGTTCCGTGCACGCTCAAAGCAGTGATTTCAGTAGGAAGACAGTCTGCGATCACATCTTGAATGCAACGATAACTACCTTCTCCTGTCCGGCTTGGTCCAGATATATGATTCGCGTCATTATGCATACTTCCCGCTGTAAACCTCCATTTATTACTTGTCAATGCAGGTTCTACATCCCATATCATAGTGGCTACAGCCTCCCCTAGATTAAGGCCCGTTCTTTGGGCATCAAAGGGTTTGCATGGTTCGGGAGATAGTGCCTTAAACGACTGAAAACCAGACACAATAAACTGACTTTGCACATCACATCCTATCACTATGGCCTTTGTATATTTACCAGCACGTAATAATCTCCAAGCCACTATTTGTGAACTTACTCCAGAAATACACGCATTTGAAACTACGATTGGAATATTTGGATTGCCAAAATGAGATGCGATTTCTTTAGCTGGCGATAGTAATTGTAGATTGTCCCCTTTAGTGGTTGATATCACAAATATCACTTCTGCGGATGAAGCATCTATATGAGCAGCCTCTATTGCTTGACTAGCAGAACTTATGCACAATTCAGTAAAAGATCTGTGTGTCTCAAATAAAGAGGCGCAAAAGGGCTCCACGGAAGGGAAATGATCAGTATAGGTTTGCAAAACAGTTTTACCATCCCTAATAGCCTGAAAATTAGCCTCCGATCCATTCGCTAACGGTGATAATATATGATGCGCTATACAATACATACTTATACAAGAGCCAATTTGATAGTTGTTTGTGCAATCATTTGATCCTCAACGAATGTGTCACATTGGAGCAGCGAGATATCCATCACACTCTCTAATAAGGTGACTTTAGTTACCAAATGTTCGCCTACACTTGGAGCACGATTCAATGTTATTTTTTTTACAGCTCCAATATACCCTATTCTTATAGGTTCATTTTGTGCTGATTGTAAATAACCTATACGAGCCGCACAGGATTGCGCGACATGTTCTAGTACTCCTGCCAATGGTAATATATGATTAGACACCAAAGGACAATCCTCTTTTACCACATAGCTAGCCTCAGCACTTTGTTCGTCAGCGTAGATGATCTCATCAACAAAAACAAAGGGAGGACGTTGAGGTATAATCGTTAATACATCAGTCATTTTCTTTTGCCCAAAAGTCATAAAAATTAAACCATTGATATGGATATTGCATCACTAGTTTCTCCAAACCCATTGCATATTGTTGTGCCATATACTCTGCCTGTTGTCTTTTGGGCAGTGATGAGGGTATATTCAATGGTTCAACGATAATCTTATAGGAATTCCAACTCTCCTTTAATACAAATACAGATAAGACAGTTTTTTGCATAGTAGAACAGATTCTAAAGGGGCCAATAGGAAACAATGCATTATCTTGCATAAAAGTACAAGGCACTCCCTTAGATTGCACGATACGATCAACAGCCATTGCCACAATTTCTCCATTATTCAAAGCTTCTGTAATGGTAAAGACATGCCCCATATCATTGGATCGCATAGGGATTAATCTCAAATTGTTTTTAGCCATCACTTTCGAGCGATTTTGATTAATGGTTTCTGTATCGCCCATGTAAAGTACAATATTCATTCTTTTTTGAGGTGTAGCCATACTATAACCAGCCATCTCAGAATTGCCGAAATGAGAAAATAGTACGATAAAACCCTCCTCTCCATCTCGATGTTTACGAAATTCTTCCATCTGTGGTACTTCTATATGGAATTGATATCCTGCATAAACGGCAAATCGATCCATTATAGCTTGTCCAAAATGAAAGTAACTACGATAAGTATCAAGACAAGCAGCAATAACACTGCGGTTCCTTCGTTTACGGTGAAATTGGAATATAGCTTTAGTCGCAGATGGTCTAACAATAACGTACCACAACAACCACAAACTCATTATCGCATATATTATTCGTATATCTATATACTTAAATAATACAACTAGAGTTCGTTGCATCCATTGTGTTCCACCTGTTTGACCACTCCACCGCATATTAAATATGTTCTGCTATAAAAGTGTAAAGGTCACCTAATGTCTTTATTGTTTTTAAATCTTGAGTAGCTGGTTTGAAACCGAATTCTCTTTCAATTGCGACAACAATGTCAACAAAATCCAAAGAGTCTATTCCTACTTCTTGTTTTAACAACGCTTCTGGTTGAAGCACATCTTGTTCGATCTCAAATTCTTCTGTAAGGATTTGATTTACTTTTTCTACAATTAATTCTTTGTCCATATATTATGATTTTTAATTTGTTTTTTTACATACGATTATACTATGTCCTCCATTTCCGATTCTATCATGGATTTGTTCAACCTCCATACCCGCTTCATTGATGAGGCGTGTCATATCATCCGTGTTATACATCTTGCTATTTCCGTTAGCTAAAGCAGTAAAATAGAGAGAGGTTTGTGTCAAGCAGAATGCAGCTGGAGCATAGTCTTGGCGATCCCAAAGTGTTTCCATAATGTATACACGAGTATCGGCATCCATAATATCCTTAACTCGATTGAGGATAGAAACTATCTCATCTTCACCAAAACAATCCAAGAATTGTGACATCCACACAACGTCATAATGCTTTTCTTTTGGTAATTTTTGTTCTTTATCCAAAAGATTTGCACCTATTCCATCAATACGCTCTGCGCCTGGCTGACCTTTTACAGCCTCTTTCATTAGACCAATTTGCTGTGGCAAGTCGCATATAGTAACCTCAATATCAGGATTATGTTGCACACATCTCAATGCAAATCGTCCAGTATTACCACCTATATCTAATAGGGTCTTAGTTTGATTAGCTCGAATAATATCCAATGCCTCATCAAAAGAGTGATCTGAATAATAATGGTCAAAACCAAACCATGACTTTTGCACTTGTGCAGGGAGTGAAGATAGTCCCTCGTAGATGGTTGGCCAATCTCCAAAATGCTTCAATCCTGTAGGTTTGCCTTCCTCTAAAGCTTTGTCAAGAAGGAACCACCCCTCGTAATTCACATCATGATTAAAATCGATATCCGCACGTATCATTTGATCATGCAACAAGAACCAACCAGTCTTACTCAACACGTATGTATCAGAAGAAGGATTTACTAGGATAGTATGCATAGTTAATGCTGATTCCAATAAGCACTTAACAGCATAGTCTGACAAACCCGTTTTCTCACAGATTTCTTGACGGGTTAAGCCCGTTTTGGATTCACCAAGCATCTCGTAGATACCATATTTAATCATTAAACGTGCAACCTGAAATACTACAGGTCCCCAAGAATAAATATGTGCTAGATATTGTGCCTCACGAGCAGAAAACTGCTCTTTAGAATATTGTTTCTCTAAGTTTTCAAATAAAGTCATACGATTAGATTTTTAGATTTTTTTAAATACAAGTGCGCTGTTGGTTCCACCAAAACCAAAAGAATTACTCAAAATAATATCTAATTTTGCATCTTGGGCTTTGGATGGGATAATTAATCCTTGTGCGGATTCATCTACATTCACAAGGTTAATATTTGGCGCTACAAAATCATTTTGCATCATCAACAGGGAATATATAGCTTCACTAGCACCTGCCATCCAACACTCATGTCCAGTCATGGACTTGGTACTACTTATCAAAGTTTTTTGATTTGTAAACAGCCTACTGAGTGCAATAGCTTCTTCTTTATCTCCTTGTGGAGTAGAAGTTGCATGCGCATTGACATAATCCACTTCAATGGCATCAACATTAGCATCTTTCAAAGCTCTTTCCATAGCAATATACGATCCCTCTTGACTAGGTTGTGAGATTCCAGCTCCATTACTTGAGAATCCATATCCCACTACCTCTGCGATAATATTAGCACCACGTGCTACAGCATGTTCATATTCTTCTAACACTAAAGCTGCTGCACCGCCACTAGGCACTAGACCATCTCGGTTTTGGTCAAAAGGACGACTAGCTTCCGTAGGACTATCTATACGTTGAGAAAAAGTACCTAACGCATCAAAAGCTGCCATCGCATAAGGATTGACTTCTTGTGCACCTCCTACTAGAATCATGTCTTGTAAACCTTGTCTTATAAACATGGCTCCTAAACCAATAGAGTGACTACCACTTGCACATGCAGCAGAAACAGAGAAGTTGATACCTCGTAGATGAAAAATAGTAGACAAGTTCATGTTTACTGTTGAGTTCATTGACTGGAATATGAGACCAGATCCTAACAGAGCAGAATCGTGTTTCTCACGCATGATCTCATGCATTTCTACTGTTGCTTGTGCAGTACTATCATTTCCAAATAGAACACCAACTTCATTATTCAAGAGATACTCCTCATCAATATTTGCATGTTCAAAAGCTTCACGAGTAGCCATATATGCATACATAGCTTCTTGAGACATGCTCATGCGCATACGCCTGTGTAATAATTTTTTTAAATCAGGTGTAGGTACAATTCCCGTTAATGGACTAATAAGACCATACTCTTTACGAGCAGGATCAATTCCAATACCACTCGTACCATTACGCAATGATTGAGTTACTTCGACCTTGTCTTTTCCCAAGCAACTCCATATTCCCATACCTGTTACAACTACTCTTTTCATCCTAATCCTCCTGCAATATTTATTGTTTGTCCTGTGATGTATGCAGCTTGGTCGCTTACCAAGAAACTAACCAATGCAGCCACTTCCTCTGGTTTGCCAAATCTGCCCATTGGTATAGTTTTTTTAAGTTCTGCTTCATCTAATTCGGCGGTCATATCTGTTGCGATAAAACCAGGAGCGACCGCGTTGACAGTAATTTTGCGACCTGCAAGCTCTTTAGACAAAGCTTTTGTCGCTCCTATTAACGCAGCTTTAGCTGATGAGTAATTGACTTGACCAGCTAAACCTGAGACTCCTGAAATAGATGTAATATTGATGATACGACCATGTCTGCTACGTATCATAGGTTGAAGTACTAATTTTGTTAAATAGAAGAACGAATCTAAATTGGTACGCATTACATCATTCCAATCGTCGTTACGCATGAATACCATCAAACCATCACGACGGATTCCTGCATTATTGATCAGCACATCAAAATGAGCATCAGGATGTTGCTCACACCATTGAGTATAAGCAGTTTGGATAGCGGATTCATCTGTTACGTCAAACTTGAGTAATTCCGCCTGTCCACCATCATTTGTAATAGACTGCAATACCTCTTGTGCAGCAGAGTCATTATTCTTGTAATTGATAACGACATAATAGCCATCTTTCGCTAGTATTTCTGCAATAGCACGTCCGATACCACGACTTCCGCCTGTTACCAATGCGTATTTATTATTAGTCTTTTCCATCGCCTAAAAATTAAGAGCTAATCCTATTCCATTTGAAGTAGCATTTACACTGAAGGTTATCGGTGTTTCGTTATTACAATGCTCATTATAAACCTCGTGTGAATTATTTCGTTTAATTCCACCTACTATCATAAGAGGAATTGATCCCGCAGTAGATAATGAACCTAATGTAATGAACACAGAACCAGAAATAAGGCAACCTTCACTATGTTTACTATTTCCATTAAAGCCGACACAATAAAGTGGAGTTCCTAACAAAAACATTAAACCTAGACCTGATCCAAGCATTCCTGCTCCTGTTTTGAACATCGTATTGCCTTTTTGATAACTTCTATATGCTTCTGGACAGTTTTCTTGAATAAACGCAAGATAAGCCTTTTTGTCCATCTTTGTCATAGAAGATTCTCCACGCAAATAATAGAAACCATCTTCCTTATCGAAGGTGCCATACATAGCTTTTTGCTTGAGCAATAGTTCCTCCTTCTCACGTATGATCTCCTCTTTTTCTTCTATAAAATCTTTATCATACACCTCTACATCGCCATTTTCATAAGCAATGGTCAAAACCTTATCCACATCAAGAGAAAAGGTAGGGCCATCAAGATACGAATATTTCTTATACTTGATTTCATCGGAAGAGACCTCCAATATTTTCGCTTGTATCTGCTCCTTATCTTTTGTTACAATCACATCTTGTGCAAAAGCGACGACAGACATTAAGGCGATAATAGCCAAAGTAAAAATCTTTTTCATAATTTATTTCAAATATTTGATTTTAGATAATTAATCACGGCTTCAATATCCTCATAGAAAGGAGTATCTTCAATGATTGTTGGAGTGATGGAGCGGATCGCATCGTATTGCTTTTTGGTAGCAGGTGCCAACTTGTCATATATACTCAAACAATCTACCGCTTGTGCCAATGCCATCATCAAAATAGCCATAACTTGATATGAGTTTTCAATGACTTGCGCGCACAATTCTGCAGTATTAGTTCCCATGGACACAATATCCTGATTATCATTGTTATTAGGGATAGAATGCACGTAGTTAGGCATTGCCAATGTTTGACATTCAGCAGTAGTGCTAGTTGCAGTAAACTGGCATGCCTGCATACCATAATTAAGCCCCAAAGTACCCATATTGAGGAATGGAGGTAAGATGCCATTGATGCGATCATGGAAGAGATAATTGAGTTGTCGCTCAGCTGTCATAGTCAAACGTACCAATGCAATTTTTACCTTATCCTCTTCTAGAGAAATATAATCACCGTGGAAGTTTCCTCCGTGGTATACATTTTGGGTTACTGGATCTACTATAGGGTTGTCACTTGCAGCATTCAACTCTTCTTCTATCACGCGGCGACTATTTTGTAAGGTTTCCCAAATAGGTCCAAATATTTGAGGGGTACAACGAAGGCTGTAATATGCTTGCACCTTGTGTTCAAACACTTTAGCATCAGCATGGCCATTGTCATACAACTCATGCTCACGACTTTGCAGACATTGACTACCTTCTGCTATTTCACGCATTTGCTTAGCAATCTCTATCTGACCCTCATGGCGACGATACTCGTTGAGTGGTTGGCACATCCAGTCGTCAAAAGATGATGCAACTTCGTTCATCCAAACGCTGGCCAATGTTGCCCATTTCAACAAGTTCTCAGCATGGAACTGATTTACCACACTAATACCAGTCATTACAGAAGTACCATTGGTAGCACTCAAGCCCTCACGAATATGAATTTGAATAGGTTTTAATCCACACTCGGCCAACACTTCTGCGGTAGGACGCCACTCGTTGTTATAATGTACCTTTCCTTCGCCTATCAAACATAATGCGATATGAGCCAATTGAACCAAATCACCACTTGCTCCCACACTACCATGTTTTGGGATAAATGGAATAATTTGTTTGTTAATAAACTCAACGAGCAGATTAACAATCTCAACATGTACACCACTCTTGCATTGCAAGAATGAACCCAAACGTGCTATCATTGCAGCACGAACATAGATATCATCTAGAGGCTCACCTGCACCAGTAGAGTGGCTACGTATAATATTATATTGAAGGGAAAGTAAATCTTTATCCGCCACTCGCCATTGAGCCATAGGGCCAAAACCCGTATTTATTCCGTAAATAACTTTGTTTTGAGAAAAATTCTCAAGAAAATTATAACAAAGGGCTACTTTCTCAAGCGTCTCTTCTTTAAGTTGCAATGGCGTATTGTTGTACAATATACCTTTTAGTTGGTCTAATTTTAACTGCATAATTAGTGTATGTATATAAGAAAAATCGTCAAATTTTATTTGAACATATTATCCAATTTCACGAAACGCGCTTGTAATTCTTCCCCAGCTTTGGTCAACACATCTTCCACATCCTCAATGGTATTTTTAGCCTCCTCTTTCATCTCTTTTTGTGCCTTTTTGCTGAGTGAAGGATCTGGTCCGTTTTGAATAACTTTGTAAGCCTCTGCCAAAGCAGTCATCTTATCCTCAATCGCAGTCTCAGTCTTTTTCACACCATAACCTTGATAGGTTTCTGTTATTCGCATGTTATTGATTAACAACTCAACATGATTATCTGTAATAACAAAAACACCATCCAAAGTCATATCTTGAGTAAACGCTCCTGCAAATGGGTTATAACGCATAGCAGTATTAAAATATGCTGTAAATGCGATTTTTTGATTTTGAACATCTTCACTTGCTACCCAATCCATATTAGCACTACCTAACCATGCTTTAGCTTTCTTGTAGAGAGCAGCTGCATCATCAGAAGAGTCATACTCTTTCACGAATTCACATACGCCAAGTTCATTCAATTGAAACATCTCTTTTTGAGCACATACTGAAACAGTTACAAAAACTAGTGCAATACAAAATAACATTTTTTTCATAATACTATGCCCTTATTTGTGTCGAGCGCAACCTTTAAGTTTTACTTGTTTTTTATTTTAATTTATCAATATCTACCAACATTCCCATTAACTGTGGTGTTAGCAATGTGCGTCCTAAACCACCATCATTATAAATAGTTTGCATAGTTACCTTTTGGGTTAAATCCGAAAAAAGAACCACACATAGATTTGCACAATCCGACGCTGTCGCACTTCCTAATGGAGACAAGCATTCAGTATATCTTTT
>JAEIGA010005534.1_pt1 | contig 19300 bp, 16 predicted proteins | sample 9270691 | NCBI WGS metagenome assembly JAEIGA01 (sample SAMN17057246, study PRJNA624740) | gut metagenome | biome: biome; isolation source: fecal sample | host: Bos grunniens | place: China: Xizang | collected 2019 | reverse complement strand
GCGGATGCTGATTCAGAAGAAATGGATGCACCGCTTCGCAGCATCCCTAGAATGCGTCCGCGCAGTCCCATTGAATTGTGGCGTTTGTTTATTCTGTGGGTGAATCGTACCCTGCTTGCACGCGTGCGGAGCCGCCTGGGCCTGTATGCCATGCTTCTGGAAGGACCGGTCCTGGCTGCTCTCATTGCGGGAACTCTGCGTGTTTCATCAGATTCGCCATACACTTTCTATAAATCGCTGCATATTACAGAGTATCTGTTCCTGTCTCTGGTTCTTGCGATGTTCTTCGGCCTGACTGATGCAGCCTGTGAAATTCTGCGCGACCGTCCCCTGCTCCGCCGCGAAAGCAATTATCGATTGTTTACTACGGGATACCTTGCCGCTAAGGTGCTGGTGCTGACAAGTATTGCCGGCCTGCAATGCGCTCTGTACCTGCTTGTAGGTAATGCCATCCTGGGCATTCATTACATGTTCTGGAATCATTTTGCCGTCATGCTGCTCACAGCATTTATAGGCATTGCCTTGTCCCTGATGGTATCCGCCTTTGTGCGTTCAGACCGCACAGCTCTCAACATTGTACCGCTGCTGTTGGTTCCGCAGATCCTGCTGGCCGGGGCGTTGATACGCTTTGAGGAGATGAATGAATTCAGCCCTCAGATACCCGGGGGTATCATTCCCGCTGCGCTGGAGAAACGTCTTTCCAATCTGCGCCACCGCGTGGCTTACCAGGACAAGATTACCCACAATATCAGCAGTAAGCCCGTACCTCTGATTGCAGAATTCTGCCCGCTCCGTTATGCATTTGAAATGATGTTTGTGGTGCAGACAACCCACAATCTCTGGGAGCTGCAGACAGGTAGAGTCAACAAGCTTCGTGAATATTACAAGGAAGAGGGATCACTGGAAGAGCTGAGGTTCATTCAACGCGCGGCACTGGCTTTCAATGGTGTCGCATCTGATGTCTATGAAGCAAAGGAAATTCTGCGTAGAGTCAACAAAGCCGCCAGACGACATGATGAAGATTTCCTGGAAAAGGTCTTCATTGAACAGGATTCCCGAACCCCGACAGAAAAAGACCAGCCGGCCGAATTCTATTTTTCCAACCGCCAGCTGACCACCATGACAGAAGGTGTCAAGACGGCTCGCAAGGATGGACGCACCAATGAATCACGAGGATTCTTCCTTTCACCACGCCAGGCCCGTCCCTTTGGACAGCAGGATCACGAAACGGATGATAATTCTGTTTCTACAATCCTTCGCAATGCGATTTACCTTTTCATCATGGGGCTGGTGCCTGTATTGCTGGCTGCCATCGGCCTCCGGCGCATCAGCAAGGGTAAATAAAGCTTCATGCATCAGGTGTACGCCTGGAAATAACAGACATTCTGCGTCAATTCAGCACATTTTGCTTTCACGCCCGCGTCTGCCAGTGTATAATACGCGCGTGTACAGCTGCAACCGCTGTATACTGAGATGAGAAAATGAAAATCGTTCTTGCATACTCTGGTGGTCTTGACACATCCGTGCTTCTGGTGTGGCTCAAGGAGAAGTACAATGCTGAAATCATTGCCTACTGCGCTGATGTAGGCCAGGCTGAAGAGCTCGATGGCGTTATTGAAAAGGCTCTTGCCACTGGTGCTTCCAAGTGTATTATCGGCGACCTGAAGGCAGATTTTGCCGCCAATTACATTTTCCCCATGTTCCAGGCTAACGCCGTGTACGAAGGCCGTTACCTGCTGGGCACCTCCATTGCCCGCCCCTGCATCTCCAAGGCCATGGTGGACGTTGCTATTGCTGAAGGCGCAGATGCTATTGCCCATGGTGCAACCGGCAAGGGCAACGACCAGGTGCGTTTCGAGCTTTCCATCAACGCGCTGGCTCCCCAGCTCAAGGTGATTGCTCCCTGGCGCATGAAGGAGTGGCGTGACCAGTTCCCCGGCCGTGCTGAGATGATCAAGTACGCTGAGGAACACGGCATCCCGATTCGCCAGAGCATGAAGAAGCCCTACTCCATGGATCGTAACCTGCTGCACATTTCCTACGAGGCCGGCATTCTGGAAGATACCTGGTACGATGCCACCAAGGAAGAAGACCGCGGTATGTATGTGCTCTCCACCGCTCCTGAGGATGCTCCCGATACTCCCCAGTACCTCCAGTGCCTCTTTGAGAAGGGCAACATCATTGGTCTTCAGACTGAGGGACTTGCCGAAATTATGGAACAGGTGGGCACCACCGCCATTGGCGAAAAGGACGGCTACACCCTGCTCGACCCGCTCGGCATCATGCTGGTGCTCAACGCCTTGGGCGGCAAGCACGGCATTGGCCGCGTCGATATCGTTGAAAACCGCTTCGTAGGCATGAAGAGCCGTGGTATCTACGAGACTCCCGGCGGCACCATCCTGCTGGCTGCTCACCGCGATATCGAAACCATCACCATGGATCGCGAAGCCCAGAAGGTGCGAGACTCCCTCATCCCGGACTACGCCGCTATGGTGTACAACGGCTTCTGGTTCGCTCCCGAGCGTGAAGCTATCCAGGCTCTCGTTTCCAAGACCCAGGAAACGGTCAATGGCGAGGTGCGTCTCAAGCTCTACAAGGGCAACGTGATGTACGCTGGTCGTCGCAGCCCGAACAGCCTCTACAGCTATGCCATGGCTACCATGGAAGCCGACTACACAGAAGAGGACTACAACCAGGACGATGCCAGCGGCTTCATTCACCTCAACGGCCTGCGCCTCAAGCAGTTCGCTCGGGTGAATAATAAGTAAAAATTATCCCATTAAGGCCGTCTTGCTCGTCAAGACGGCCTTAAATTTTCTAGTACTAGAAAGTTTATTTCCTTTCGATGAAAAAAATTGCAATCGTTTCTAGTTTGCCAATCTGGGAAGCAAGCATTCCGTATGCCAGACCTTCCGATGCCGGGCATTATGCAGTCTGGCTCTCTTCTGTCTGCAAGGCGCTGGAGAACCAGAAGAACTATGAAATCCATTGGCTGATACTGGATAAATCTGTAAAAAACGAAAAAACGATTGAAACGAGAGGCCAATTTTTCCATCTCCTTCCCAAAGCGAGACTAACCATTGGACTATGTACCGGATACATCTATGATACCAATGTTATCTTAAGGACTTTAAGAAAAATATCACCTGATTTAGTCCATACTTGGGGGACAGAGAATTCGTACTCTATAGCAACGTCTCATTATAAAGGAAACAAACTTCTTTCCATTCAAGGACTACTGAAAGCGTATTCAGAACGAGCAAGAATTGCACGATTTGAACGCCTTCAGGCATTGTATGAGCCTTATACCATTAGAAGCTATAAACATATAACAACTGAGTCACCCTGGGCAACCGAACGGGTTAAGGAAATATCGCCGACTGCGTCCCCTTATCATCTGGAATACGCAGTAGAAGAGAATTTCTTTTCTTCTACGCGGGTCATAAGTGATACTCCTGTTTGTTTGTATGGAGGAAGCAACACTCCCGTAAAAAACATCTCAACGCTTATAGAAGCCTTTGCCTGCCCGGAATTGGCTCATATAAAACTTATTTTAGCAGGAGTCCGGGCTGATGCTTATCCATATGCCCCCGAAAATGTGAAATTTCTCGGGCACGTTAATCGACAGGAAATGATTCATCAAATGTCTCAGGCCTGGTGCCTGGTACATCCCAGTCTGGCTGATACCGGACCAACTATAGCAAAGGAAGCCCGTGTTATGGGGTTACCTGTAATGATGACGACAGAATGCGGGAGTGTCCAGCACATTGAAGAAGGTAAATCAGGGTTTATTGTTGCCCCTTACGATATTGATGCCATGCGTCACTCAATATTAAAAATGACAGAGAGCAAAGAGACCGCGATAGCCATGGGTAAACATGGCCAGGCTGAATGCCGCCAGAAATTGGGCGAATCTACAATGATTCAACGCTTGCTCGAGATATATGCAAGCATTATATCTTAGTTTTCACGATCCTCTCAGCTTCTTCTCTAGCCCAGGCATCATCCTCCAGGATGATGCCTAATTTTCCCTCATAATCACGAGGGCGGGCGTTGGAGAGGACTTTCTCCACGGTTTCCCAGATGCCGGGGAATGACAGTTTGCCATCCACAAAGGCCTGCACGGCCACTTCATTGGCGGCGTTGTACATGGCGGGCATGGTGCCGCCGGTGAGTCCAGCGGTACGGGCCAGTGTAAGCGCGGGGAAATCATCCCAGCGTGGAGCTTCAAACTTCAGACTGGCAATCTGGGCCAGGTCAAGGTGCGGCAGAGAATTCGGCAGGCGTTCCGGCCATGTCACGGCATACTGGATGGGGAAACACATATCACTGCTGCTCAGCTGAGCCAGGATGGAGCCATCCACAAACTCGACCAGAGAATGTACAATACTCTGCGGGTGCACAATCACATCCACGCGCTCCATGGGAATGTCAAATAGCCAGCGCGCCTCAATCATCTCCAGCCCCTTGTTGAACATCGTGGCACTGTCGATGGTAATTTTGCGCCCCATCTGCCAGGTGGGGTGCTTGAGCGCCTGCTCCAGCGTCACCGCAGCCAGCTGCTCGCGCGGCGTATTGCGGAAAGGACCACCGCTTGCCGTCAGGATCAAGCGGTTTACCTGCCCTGCACCACCGTGGTTTCCCTGAAGACATTGGTAAATGGCATTGTGTTCGCTATCCACCGGCAGCACGTTGATACCCCTGGCCTTGGCTCGGTTCATCACCACCTCACCAGCCATCACGAGAATCTCTTTGGAAGCAATGGCCAGGTCTTTCCCTGCCTCAATAGCCTCCAGTGTGGGTTTCAGGCCATCCGTGCCGATAATGGACACCAGCACCATATCCGCGCAATCAAGCGTCGCAAGCTGGCAAAGGCCCTCCAACCCGGTATAGACCTGCACCCCGGCAGGCAGCAGCCGGCGCAACTCTGCCACCATGGAAGAATCGTAGATGCACACATGTTGCACCTTGAATTCGCGTGCCTGCTCGGCCAGTTTAGCCACATTGCTGTGGGCAGCCAGCGCCACCACCTCCATGCGCTCCGGAATATCGCGCGCCACCTTGAGCGCGCTGGTGCCGATGCTGCCGGTAGAGCCGAGAATAACCACGCGTTTCTTCATACGCAGCCTATTCTACGCCATCGAGCCTGCAAAATCAAGTCAAATGGGGTGATTTGTCTTGCAAAGAAGCCAGCTTCGGTGTACTCTCGCTGTGCCGTCCGGGTCCGGGTGGTCGCTGCGGGGCATGTTACGCTCCGTAGAGGAAAGTCTGGACATCACAAGGCAGCGTGTCCTGTGAAAGCAGGAGACACCCGGAGCCAATGCCGGGTGGACGGAAAGTGCCACAGAAAACAAACCGCCCGCAAGGGTAAGGGTGAAAAGGTGGGGTAAGAGCCCACCGCTCCGAAGGTAACGACGGAGGCTCGGAAAACCCCACGCGATGCAAGACAAACAGGGAAAGGGTCGCCTGCCCGCTGTATTCCCGGGTGTTAGTTGCACCCTGCTATAAACGCAGGGCTGGTCCGGTAACGGACCTGAGAAAAATGGCCACACAGCCCGCAAGGGTGGACAGAATCTGGCTTACAGGACCCGGACGGCACAAACAAAAATACAATTTATTCCTGTTTTAACCGGGATTTTTCGCGGTTGGCCAGCGCAATCTGCAAGGCATTGGCGATATTGTGAAAGAAAACGTAGAACGCCGGGCCGATATAGGCCAACGGGTGTACATACCACTGGCTGGCAATGTAGAGCGTAAGGATGGTATTCTTCTGCCCCAGACATTGGGAACACTCGCGTCTGAGCTCCCTGCCCCCCAACCTGTAGCCAGCCACAAAGCCGGTAATGCATACCATCAGCGACCCCAGCACCAGGGGAAGCATATTCCACCAGCTGATATTCATTTCCAGCACACGCTGCGTGCCTACGCCGGCAATGATGGTCAGGTTGATAATCCATATAGCCAGCGAAACATCGCGCAGCTTTGCCGTCCACCCCTTGCAAGGCGGGTACACCCAACGCAGCACAATAGCCACCAGCGCCGGGATTCCCAGCACCGTACCCAGCTGCATGGCGACCTCCACCGCCAGCTCAGTGTAGCAGAATCCCTCCACCTGCACGACAAGTGGCATCAGTAACGGCGTTACCAGGCCAAACACAATCTGGCTGAGCACGAGCGCTGTTGTAGTGAACTCCACATTTCCCTTCAGCAGATTCACAATGACGGGTGCAGCAATAGCAACAGGAGCAATACCACAGAAGAACAGCGATTCGGCCAATACCGGGTAGCCCAGCATGCGGGCAATTCCCCAGAACCCCATACCGATGAGCTGAATACCCAGCAACACCCACAAGTGCATACGCTGCGGTTTGAGACGAGATGTCTCTATGCCGATGAACGTGATGCTGAGCATCAGCGCCACGCTGGCGGGCAGCCAGGCCCCCAGCGGCGCCAGTTGCTTATGAAAGAGGCCTCCCACCAGGAAGGCCACAATCATAGAAATACTGCGGATATGCCGTTTCATCAAGAATCCTGCTTATCCTCCCCCTTCCGCAGTTCAATGACGGCAGTCGTTGCATCATCGACCTTGGGCTTGGGGTAGGCAATGCGGTTATGGTGCATCGTGCGAATGGTGGCAAAGAACGACTCCTTCAGCTTTTCAATCTCACCCAGGGTAAGTGAGCAATCCTGCAGGTGTCCATCCAGAATACGGCCCTTGAAAATACCATTAATCATGTTGCGGATATCATCCTCTGTCGGGTGCTGCAGAGAACGCGTAGCGCTTTCTACTGCATCTGCCATACTCACAATGCCGCATTCACGGGTCTGAGGTATCGGTCCCTTATAGGTAAAGATGGTTTTATCAACCTCTTCCGGGCAGGTATCGATAAGGCCTTCCTCAAACTTGGCCTTCTCTTCCTCGTAAAGATCCAGCGCCTTACGATAGAAGAAATAGGCTGTCGAAATGCCATGATGCTCACGAATCACATTGACAATGCGGTTATTGAGCCCATGCGACTGTGCCAGCTCCACACCCTCCGTGACATGCCCGGTGATAATGCGGGCACTTGCTTCCGGGGTCAGGTCGGCATGCGGGGTATTGTTCTGATCGGCAATATTCTCAGCAAAATACTGAGGGTTGGTAATCTTGCCTATATCGTGATAAAGGCCGCATACACCGGCGCGTGTTACATCGGCACCGATGGCCTCTGCTCCAGCCTCAGACAAACGCTGCACCACGAGGCTGTGGTGGAATGTACCGGGAGCAACAATCTGCAGTTTCCGCAGCAGCGGATGATTCATATCAGCCCATTCCAGCCAGGTGATAGGAGTGGAGATATTGAACAGGCGCTCCAGCGCAGGCATCATGCCGCCAACCAGGGCTGCCAGAACAAAGTTGACACCGACTGTCACCGCGAGCTCCGTAGCAAAACCACCCACATTGAAACCACCATTGAAGCCGCGCAGCGCAATACTGGCCCCACTGCCGGCTGCATCAAGGCTCAGCAACAGATACACGGACGCAAAGGTAATGGTACTGGCAACAAAGCCAGCACGCAGAATCTGCTCGCGTTTGTGAACCCGGCCCGAAACCAAGGCACACACCGTACCGGTCACGAAGCTTACAGCACTGTAATTGAGGATTACAGCAGCATCTGTTCCGCAGGGGAACATGGCTACACCGAAAATGGTGCAGCAAAGAGCCGTAAATGCGCCCAGCCGCCGGCCAATCATCACGGCCAGCACCGTCGGAGCCAGAGCATAAGGAAGCCAGAGCAGCACCTGACCTTCCAGGTTAAACCCGGGAATCACGCCCTTGAGTGTACAGATGCCGGTCATTATCAGCAACTGGGCCACCACCATGCTGACCAGCAGGAAAGTGCGGCGCACCGTCATCTGCTGCGGCAGTCGCGACAATCCGGCAAGCAACAGCAGGCCAAGCGAAGTCAGCAGAATCCAGATAACCCGGAAAGAAGCATTCCACACATCAGACGCAGCAGAACAGGCAATGAAACACACCGCTGCAATACCGAGCAGCGAAATACCAGCCATAACCTGAATCCCCCCTTTGAACCGGGTTCCGGGGTCGTCTCCGTTACGGGATAATTGATTTAACAGACGAGTCATATTTCATGTAAGTCCCGATAAATAGAACAGCATTTATCTGCTCTGGTGTGCATCCTACCAGAACAGGCACGATTTGGCAAGATTAAACGGCATGGCGGACTCAGGGGATAAACCTCCAGCATCCTTTTTCAGCATTTCATCATACGCCTGCCGGGCATTCGTTTCCCCTCGTTCTTCTGCCATACGAAGGTAGAACTGAGCACGGGTCGGGTCTGGAGCCTTATCTGCATTGCCCAGCTGTGAAATAACCGCCATGAGCGTATAGCATTGCGGCACACCTGCTGAAGCTGCTGCTGTAAGAGAGCGGATGGCACGGCTCATATCGGCAGAAACACCGGTTCCATTGAAATAGAGGTCGGCCAGAGCCATATTGGCAAAAGGCACACCGGCATCCACTAGCTGGGTCAGAATCCGCACACCCCTGGCGGCATCAGCCGTGCATCCCCGCCCATTGGCCAGACAATAGGCAAATGCCACCCCGCCACGGGGATCGCCGGCATCGGCAGAAAGCCGGTACAACTCAAAAATGCGCTCTTTTGTGTATTTCTCCGGCTGCTTGTGGTATTCGCCGGCCAGCGGAATCAAAGCTGGGGAATAACCCAGCAGCGCCGCGCGCTGGAATAAACGAGTTGCCGCGGCGGCATCCGGCTTGATACTTTCTTTCAGACTATCCGGGAGACTGGCCCCGGGGAGCATGAAACTGGCCATCTGAGCCAGAGCCTCGGGATGCTCCCGCTCCACCGCCATCTTAAGAAAATCATAGCCCAGGGCATCCTTACCTTCCTGTAAGTAGTAGAAAGCCAGCGTACAGGCAGCTCCCGCACTCCCGTGCTTTGCCGCCCGCATCAGCCATTCCTGGCTTTTCTCTTCGCTCTGATTCCCGTGCAGAGCAGCCAGGAATTCCTCGACGTAATAGTTATTCCTCTTCAACTCAGCTGATACAGCCGCAGAGGCTTCCCCCTCCTTCTCCAGCCGCCCGGAGAGTAGCAGATACCCCGCACGAGCCCGGGCACTATTGGCCTTACAGGCCTGCATCAGGTGCTTCATACCCGCTTTCTCATCAGCCGGTGCTCCTATACCATTGCCGCAGAGATAGGCCATCTCGACCATGGCAGGCACATACCCCTCGCTGGCAGCCTGCTCCATAGCAGCCCGCGCTCTTGTTGCTTCGGGAGAGGTCTGCGGATTCAATCTCTGGGCACGAATCTGGGTAATCTGATGCTTGGCTGACCACATCAACGCCACAGGATGCCCGGCATCAGATGCTTCTCGCATCAGCTTCAGGTAGGCCTGCTCATCTCCTCCTGTTGCATCCAGCACAGCCGTAATGACGCTGCCCAGGTTCTCAGACTGTGTTTTCAGAACGGAATCCAACGCAGCCATGCACGTTGCCTTGGCATCGGCCACCTGTGCGGTTACAGGACACAGAGCCAGCGGAAGAAGATAGAGAAACTGTTTCATGCGTAGTATTCTATCCCTAACAACGCGTTTTCGCAAGTGTAATCTGCTGCATCTCTCTATCCGCTATTTGAGAATCATTCTTTTCTTTTTCTTGACTCCCCTGCATAAAAAAGGTAGGTTTAACGGCATGGATACAGATACCAGAAAGAAGCTTGCAGCATGGTCATCCGTCATCTGGAGTGCTGCTCTGGCAGCCACAAAACTCATCGTCGGTGTCATGACCGGCTCTCTGGGCATTTTATCTGAAGCCTTACATAGTGCGCTGGATCTGGTGGCCGCAGGTGGCACTGTCTATGCCGTCAGGATTTCCTCTCGCCCGGCAGACGAAGACCATCCCTATGGTCACGGCAAGGTGGAAAACCTCATGGCGCTGGGTGAGACCCTGCTCCTGCTGGCTACAGCCGTCTGGGTTATCGTAGAGGCCGTAGAACGATTGCTGAGCAATGACCCGGCCGCACTTCATGTGACCTTCTCCTACTGGGCCTTTGCCGTCATCATTCTTTCCATTCTGGTAGACATCAACCGCGCCCGCATGCTCAAGCAGGTGGCCAGAGAAACCCGCAGTGCCGCACTTGAGGCCGATGCCGCCCACTTCACCACAGATATCTGGAGCAGCGGAGCTGTTCTTCTAGGTATCACCGGTGCTGCCGTTGCCGGTATGACCGTAGAGGGCAGCTGGCTGCACTGGCTGCTGATGCGGGCAGACGTCTTTGCCTCCCTCGTCGTGGCCTTCCTCATCCTGCATGTATGCAAGGAACTGGGTACACAGTCCATCAACAACCTTATGGATAAGGCAAATGGCGAAGCAGCAGCCCAGATACGCCAGGCCATGGTAGATCGCATGCCCACCTACCCGGTATCCAAGCTGAGGGTGCGGGAATCCGGCGCCCGCTACTACGTTGAAATGGAAGTTCAGGTCCCCCACAACCTGCATGTGGATACAGCCCACGAAATTGCAGATGCTATTGAAGAACTCGTCTCCGACACTCTGGAAGGCGCAGAAGCTTTCATCCACATGACTCCGGCCACAGAACTGCCGGAAACTCCGGAATTCATCATCCGACGTCTGGCTCTCTCTCACCGATTCGGCGTGCACGGCCTGCTGCTTCTGCATTCAGACAACGGACATTTCATCGTTGCCGTAGACCTGGAATTACCGCCGGGCGCAACTCTGGAATCCTGGCAAGTCCCCATCGAAGCCTTCCGTAAAGAAGTGCAGCGCAATCTGAAAGCCGATGTCGTTGCGCTGCATGTCGAACCCGACCTCCGCCGCCTTCCTTCGTTTGAGACCGAACTTCCTGCCGACTGGGAGGAACAGGTTCGCACCATCCTCATCCGCCGCGGTGCCCCCCTGCCCACCAACATTACCTGTTACCGCAAAGGTGCCGAGCGACTCTGTCTCATCTCCATACCCAAGGAAAGCTCCCTTACCGTGGAGGAAAGCCACACCCGCCTCACCAAGCTCAACAAGAAACTCACCGAAAAACTACCCTCTTTCGGACGCTTCATGGTCACTTATGAGGAATGAATTTTCCTGTAATTTCCTGATTGACTGAGCATCTGACTGTGGTATAATCCCATTTCGAAGGGGTTAGAATAACCACCCCGGGTAAGATACAGTGGACGACGATATCATTTGTACAGAAAAAATCATTGCGGATCGCAAGACTTTCTTCCTTGACCTCAAGAGCAATGCGCGTGGCCGTGTGGTGCGTATTACTGAAAAGGTAAGCTCCAATCGCGACCGCATCATGGTGCCTGCAGAAATCCTGGATGACTTCATTGCTGCTCTCGAGGATATCCGCCGCGCCAATAACGAAAACTGATCGTTTTCGCTTCTGCCCGCTCTGGGGTAAAAAATCTATCTTGTTAGTAGGATTGACGGACTTTAGTCTGGACAAGTCACTTGTTTTGTGCTTTAATCTCGCCGAGACTCAAGCAAAGAAGTCTGCAAGTTTTATAGTCAAATAGAATACGCATTATGAGAAAAATAAAAGTATTAAAGCTGGGCTGGGAGTTCCCGCCCCTCATCAATGGCGGTCTGGGTGTGGCCTGTATGGGGATTTCGCGAGCTCTCTCGCAGAAGGTTGATTTAAGTGTCATTGTTCCCAAGGCATCCCCCGATGCGAAGTATGATGGCTTCACCCTGACCGGGGTGAACACCCTGCAGCATGAGCAGATGGAAACGCTGGAAGAAGGTTACACCTACGAGAGCTTCAGCGTGGTGGGTAAAGCCCCGGTGAATCTGGACCCGTATGCCTGTGAGGAAGGTACGCCGGGCAACATTACGTTCACAAAGGAAGGCAAGCTTCTCTTCTCCCGTATTCATAAAGCAGATCTGGCGTTGTTCACCGGCAAGGAAGACCTTTACGCAGGCGACCTGGCCCGCAAGGTCATCGAATTCTCGAAGATTTGCGCGGTAATGGCCCGCAAGTATGATTTTGATGTGGTGCATGCACACGACTGGATGACGTATCTGGCCGGTGTAGAGGTGAAGAAAGCCACGGGCAAGCCGCTGGTAGTGCATCTGCACGCTTCGCAGTTTGACCGCGCCGGAGCCGATGCCCGCGGATGGATTTACGACATTGAGAAGTATGGCATGGAACAGGCTGATGCCGTGATTCCTGTATCTAAGTACACCGGCACCGTGGCAGCGGGTCATTATGGCATTGATCCGGCCAAGATTTTTCCGGTACACAATGGCGCAGACCCGGTGCATGTGTTCCACAGCAAGAAGAAGTTCCCGGAAAAGCTTGTGCTCTTCCTGGGGCGTCTTACGGCCCAGAAGGGGCCGGAGTTCTTCCTGCAGATTGCAGCCAAAGTGCTGGAACAGACGGACAATGTACGTTTTGTGATGGCTGGCACGGGCGAAAAGCTGCGCCAGTTGATTGAGACAGGTGCCTTCCATGGTGTGGGCGACAAGTTCCACTTCACCGGGTTCCTGAACAAGCAGAAGGTGAACGAGCTGCTTTCTATGACGGATGTGTACTGCATGCCCTCCGTTTCCGAGCCCTTCGGCCTTTCTGCCCTGGAGGCCGCCCAGTTCAACATTCCAGCCGTCATCTCGAAGCAGAGTGGCGTGGCTGAGGTGATGAAGGGTGCGTTGAAGGCAGATTTCTGGGATGTAAACATGATGGCAAAGCACATTGTGGATCTTGTGACTGATGAAAAGCTTTTCAAGCAGGTGGCCGAGCAGAGCGCCCAGGATATCAAGAATTCGAACTGGGAAACAGCAGCAGACAAGATGATTAAGGTGTACCACCACGTACTGGGCTGGTAATGAGAGCATTCAACTTTTTTCCTGATATGAATATCACCCTTACATTTCATGCACACCAGCCTAACCGGCTGATTCCGTATGATTTCTTCAAGATTGGCGAGCATGCATTCTACGAGGACGATCAGCTCAACGGCCGCGTGCTCAGCGCTGTGGCAGAGCGCTGCTACCTGCCTGCCAACCGCATGATGAAGCAGCTCATTGAGCTGTCCGACGGCAAATTCAAGTTTGCTCTGGCCATATCGGGCGTAATTCTCGAACAGGCCCGCTACCACCGCCCGGATCTTATCACTTCCTTCCAGGAGCTGGCTGAGACCGGTTGTGTGGAATTCCTGGCCATGCCCTACTACGCTTCCCTTGCTTCCCTGTATTCCACGGGTGAGTTTGCCGAGCAGGTGGAAGAGCATTGCGACCTGATAGAAGAGCTCTTCGGGCAGCGTCCGACGGTGCTCTGGAATACCGGCATGCTGTATTCCAACGCCATTGCTGCACAGGCATACGATATGGGGTTTGACGGCATCATGGCAGACGGCAGTGGCCGCATGATGAGCAACCGCAACACCAATGACCTGCAATGCGCCCCGCTCATCGACAAGACGAAGACTCTGCTGCGCCATCGTCACCTCTCCAACGACCTGGCCAACCGCCGCACAGACCCCACATGGAGCGAATACCCGCTCTCTCCCTACACCTTTGCAGAGTGGCTGAGCGCAGAACAAGGTCAGGTGGTGAACATTTCCATGGACTACGAGACGCTGGGTGAGCGACAGGCAGACAGCACGGGCGTGTTTGAATTCTGGCGCACCATGATTACTGCTGCGCTCTTTGCCGGCAATGAGTTCTACACCCCCGGCGAAGCCGTGCGGACCTTCCCCTCTTGCGGCACGCTGAATTGCCCCAACCCGGTAAGCTGCTCCACCTTCGGCACAACAACTCATTGGAATGGTAATGTGATGCAGCAGGAGGCCATTAAGAAGATATATGACCTGGAGACGGCAGTAAAGGCCAGTGAAGACCGTGATATGATTCACGTATGGCGCAAACTGCAGAGTGCAGACCATTTCCACTACATGGAAAAGAGTAACGGCTTTACTCCCTACCCCTCGCCGTACGATGCCTACATCTACTACATGAACGCCCTGGCAGACCTGCAAGTGCGCGTCAAGCAGGAGGCCGAGCTCATCCACAAGGCCGGTCGTGCATCAATGGCATAAGGATAGATTTTCTTACCCCCAGACAGCACCTGTCCAGTTCTGGACAGGTGCTTTTCTTATAGCCGCACAATTCTTGATTCGTTAGAAAAAGGGAAAGTAAAGGGATTGACAAAGCTGCACCCACATGCTAGAGTCAACTCTATGGACGACCTTTCTCTCACCCACACCATCACCAGTTACGAATGCTCGGCAGATCATCTCATGAAGCCGGAATTCTTTCTGCATCTGTGTCAGGAAATGGCAGAAGAACACGCTGAGCTGAACAACCTGGGATTTGACTGGGCCGTAGAGAATCACAAAATATGGGTGGAAACCCGCGGCAATTATGAATTCTTCCGTCGTCCGGCATGGAAGGAGACCATCACCCTTCGCACCAACACAGGACAGGCCAGCGCGCTGCAGGCGCGACGTTTTGTGGAGATGACCGATAAGGATGGCAATGTGCTGGCGCGGGCAGATCTTCTCTGGGTCCTCATTGATATCACCACCCGCCGCCCCTTCCCTCTGAAGCGGGCCAACGTACCACTTGAAGGGCTGGAATGCCCGCCTATCACGCAGGAACTTGCCTGCCCGGCATGGAGTGAGGAACCCCTTTGCACTTGTTCTCACACCGCTGCACGGCGCGATATTGACTTCAATGGTCATATCAATAACAGCGCTTATCTGGTCTGGGCTCTTGACAGCATGCCCGTTGGACAGGTGCCGGAAGGACAGCCGGCCTGCATCCACCTTGCATTCCGAAAGGAGTGCATGCTGGGAACAGAAGTGCAGATTCAGCACTACCGTACAGAAAACTTCACCCACCATGTCATTAACTCTGCCGAGGGCATCCGGGCGGAGGTTGACATTCTGTGGAGCTAAAAGAGATTGCCAAAAGCCGATTTTCCGTGTATGGTAGCTGGCATGCACGCCATCATGGGTGAAAGGATTGATGCTCTCTGCCAGCGGCAATGCGCTTTTGCGCTGTACTGCTTGCCTGGAGGGTCTGCACCTGTGTTCTGCATGGCAGAAGATGGCCGGACAGAAGAATCGCCTCTGTTCCGCAATGGATTTGTTGTAGCCACCTTTGAAGGGGAGAGCCTTTTCATACCCTCAGAGCTGGAATCCCCCCCTGCCCCTGATGCCTGGGAGCCCGTTACTCACCAAGCGGACGATGCCGCGACATCGCGCGAAAAGTACGCCGCGCTCTTCCAACTCTATACCGGATTCATCCGCAAAGGCAGAGTGCGTAAGATTGTGCTGGCGCGCACGGCAGACATGCCGGTCAGCGAAACATTTTCCGTTTACCGGGCCTTTACTCATGCCTGTGCCGAGAACCCCGATGCCTTTAAGGCTCTGGTTCACACGCCCCGGCATGGCACATGGCTATTCTGCACCCCGGAACAACTGCTCACAGGCCGGGGTGACTGCTGGCAGACCATGGCTCTGGCCGGAACCCGCATTCCCTGCACCCTGCCCTGGGATGCCAAGAATCGCCGCGAGCAAGCCCTTGTAACAGAATTTATCCGGGATACCCTCACCCCCCTTGCAGATAACCTGACAGAGAGTCCTTTGGAAAACCTCCGCGCCGGACGCATCGAACATCTCTGCACCCGTTTTCAATGGCACATGCCCCCTGGCCGGGTGTTGCAACTGCTGGAAGAGTTGCCGCCCACCCCGGCAGTCTGCGGGGCTCCCATAGTCGAAGCCCGCCGCATCCTGCAGCAATACCCGGATATTGAACGCTCCTGCTACGCAGGTTACCTCGGGCCCTGGGGAAACGGGGCCATTCAGTTCTATGTATCCCTGCGTTGCATGCAGGTATTCCCCGGATTCTGCCGTCTTTACGCAGGCGGCGGGCTCATGCCCGACTCTGACGAAGCCCAGGAATGGCAGGAGACTGAAAACAAAATGGCCTGCATGAGGCAGGCCATTGAAGCAGCTCAGTAATGCTATGCCTCATCCCGACGAGACAAGGCAAGGAACATGAGCGTCCAGCCGGAGAAAATCATCTCCACTGCTATCAGCGTGCCGATGAGCCAGACAGAAGATTCCGGCCATCCCCAGATAATCATGGCTCCAAGCACCAGGGATACCAGGGCATTCAGGAAACGCCAGAAACGCCCTGAGTCATTCCATAGTGTGATGGCCACCCCCATACGCAGGATACCGGCCGTCAGCAGGCAGACTCCGATAAGCAGCGTCCACCATTCCATGGACAATACCGGCATCAGCACAGTAAATACACCTACAATCAGGTACAGCACGGCAGCCAGGAAATTCCAGCCGCGGTTTTCGCGCCGGGTGATACTCTGAATCAATCGCACCAACCCAGCCACTGAGAGAACGAAGCCAGCCACCCAGACGGCAGAAACACCCAGCAGAAAGGGAAAACTAAGCAGAATAAAGCCGAGCACAAGCTCCAGAGCGGCCAGGATTCCGGCGACCCAGGGTTTACCGAGGAAACTGCATCGGCAGGAGCGTGAGCATGAGTCATGATGGGCAGGAGCAGGCATGATGGTGAAGTTCGTGGTTAAAGCGTCTGGCAACCGTATGCCAGCAGATCTGGTTCAGGAAAGCCTCCACATACCCGGCGCGGTTATTGTGATACCGCAGGTAATAAGCATGTTCCCATACATCGCACACCAGCAGCGGGCGCATGCGTGGAAGCAGAGCATCCTGGTGGTTGTGGGCGGTCAGAATGACAAGTCTGTGGCTCATGCCATCTCTGGCCAGAATAGCCCAGCCGCTGCCTTGCACACCGAGTGCAGCCCCCCGGAACAGACGCACGAAACCATCATACGAGCCGAAGCTTGCGTTTATGGCATCTGCCAGTTCTTCCTCCGGGCGCAGACCGGTTATGCCCGCCAGGTTACCCCAGTAAAGAGTATGCAGCATGTGGCCTGCCAGATTAAAGGCCAGATTGCGGCAGGCTGTGGCAGCCGCAGTTTCCGGTAATTCCCCCAGAGCCACTTGCCGCATCATATCAGCCGCAGCATTAGCACCTGCCACATAAGCAGCATGATGGCAGTCATGGTGCAGGCGAAGTGTGGTCGCATCCAGAAAAGGCTCCAATGCACCATCTCCATAAGGCAGCGGTGGCAGTACGTAGCAGCCATCGGCATATCCATCGCATAAGCAAAGTGTGTCCATGCAGTCATAGACACCCTTGTCGGCAGATTCTCTTCAATATATGTTACCCTGTACCCTTACACATCGATGCAGACAATCGTTGTGTTATCCGCATAGGGGTCATTGAGCGCTTTGCATGCCTCGACAATCTCCACAGGAAGGCTCCCCTCCCGGTTGTTCAGTATGGCCCGGCCGACATGATTCAGCGTTTCCGGCGCGAGAATATTTTCAGCACCATCCGAGGTAAGGATAATGCGGTCTCCGGGCAACAGCGGATACGGAATGGACGGGGCATCCACAAGGTCGAGCGGTTCCCCGGTCACAGCTGCACGCAGCACATGCCCGCGACGCAGAGCTTCCTGGGGTGTCAGGCCTGAACCGATATAACTGCGGTACATATCGCGGTACGAGTGGTCCTGGTTCATGCGGAGGAGCCGCCCGTTGCGCCATACATACAATGCCGTATCACCCACACTCACCCAGCGGAGCACACCACCGCCCACCCATGCGGCAAGAAGGGTGGTTCCCCCGTATACGCTACGGCGTTCAAAAGTGCGGCGTATGGTCTCATTGGCCACTTCGAGTGCGTGGTACATGCGGCGAGTGACAGGCATATCCATGTGCTTTTCAAAAGAACGCTGGAACGCCTCGACAACAAGGGTAGAGGCGAGCGCACCATCATGATGCCCCCCCATGCCATCGCACACCAGGGCCAGCACACCATCAGGGTAAAACCTTACAGTATAGGCATCTTCCTGTCTGGGGCGCATCCCAATCCACTGTACAGCCTTTGCAATCATGTACTCTTGCCACTATTAGCACAGAAAGGGCTCATTTGCAAGTAAAATTGCCAAAAAGGCATTGATACACTATCTACTCTATGGTAAAATCCAGATGTACCATGACACTTCCATCTCTGAGCGAGGCTCTATACGAATACCTCTCCACCCCCGGTTACGAACCCCAGGAAATGGTGGATATCGCCCGGGGGATGGGTCTGCTTCCATCCCGGCGCAGCGAATTGAAAGCCATGCTGGCAGAGGGAGTCCGGAAAGGCACGTTGCTCAAGCTCCGCAACAGTCTGTATGTGTTGCGTAAGATTCAGGGAGAATCGCTGACGGGCCGTGTTTCCCAGAGAGGCCGTCATTTGTTCTACGTACCGGATTCTGCATCAGCAGCCAGGTTGTCAGCCTTGCGCCCGGGAGAAGAGATTTCTTCTCTGCTCATCAATCCCTATCGCAGCCACGGGGCCATGGATGGCGACAAGGTATCCGTTTCTGTGCGGGTGCAGGCTCCGCCACGCGACCGGCGTCACCGGCATCGACCACAGGCGTCCGATACCAGATTGGAAGTCAGAGTACTGGAAATTCTCTCACGCGGTCGCGAGCGCTGGGTCGGCATCTATAAATCCACCGGGTTGCATGGGCACCTGGTGGGAGACGGCCGCACCAGCCCGGAATTTGTGCGACTGCTGACCCCGCCGCCGGCAGAGCTGCTGCCGGGTATGGTCGTTCTGGCAGAACCTGTGAGCTACCCCATTGCCAGCAGCGAGGCAACCGGCCGCATTATCCAGGTGCTGGGCTGGCCGGAGGATGAGGGTGTACAAATTACCAGCATCATGCACAAATACGGGCTGGCAGACACATTCCCGCCGGACGTACTGGAGGAATCAGAACAAATTCCTGCCACCATTTCAGAACAGGAACTGGCCCATCGCGATGACTGGAGACACCGCTGCGTCATCACCATTGATCCGGAAACAGCTCGCGACTACGACGATGCCATTTCTGTGACCCGCCATGGCAACAACTGGGAACTTGCAGTTCACATTGCCGATGTAAGCCACTATGTGCGGCCGGGTTCCGCGCTGGACGAAGAAGCCCGTAACCGGGGCAATTCCTGCTACCTGCCCGACCGCGTGCTGCCCATGCTGCCGCCCCGCCTGTGCGACGGGATATGCTCCCTCCGGCAGGGAGAGGATAGACTGACCCGCCTATGCCTGATGCAGATTAACCGCCAGGGAAAGGTTTTCAAAGCAGAGTTCCGGGATGCGGTTATCTGCTCACGCCGGCGTCTCGCCTACCCGCAGGCTCTTGCCGTGCTGCAGGGC
>JAEIGA010005533.1_pt1 | contig 19303 bp, 36 predicted proteins | sample 9270691 | NCBI WGS metagenome assembly JAEIGA01 (sample SAMN17057246, study PRJNA624740) | gut metagenome | biome: biome; isolation source: fecal sample | host: Bos grunniens | place: China: Xizang | collected 2019 | reverse complement strand
CAGACATCATTCAGAGAGAACTGGATGACTACTACGGAGAGCATATCCTTGACATCCATGCCGTTACAATCGGAGATATGAGTTTCAATCCTGAGTACGAGGCACTCCTGGAAGAGGCCGCAAAAGAGAAGAAGGAACTGGAAAAGGCTGATATCAAAATCGAACGTGAACGCAAAGAAGCTGAAGCCGAGAAGCAGAAAGCCATCATAAAGGCACAGCAGGACGCTGAGACAACAAGAATCCGCGCAGAGGCAGAGGCCAAGGCGAACGAGATCCTTACAAAGTCTATTGATGACAAGATGCTGAAACAGCAGTGGATTGAGAAGTGGGATGGCAAGACTCCACAGGTTGTTGGTGGTAACGGTTCGCTGTTCTACGGTCTGAGCGATACAGAAGACTGATCTAAGAATTTTTGTATGGGGTGGTGCCAGAGATGGTGCTGCCCCTATAGGAAGGGAGTTATTATGGCAAAGACTTATGTGCTTGTCGATGAAGAAGGGGAACCGGTCTATATTACAAACGATGAATTAACTGCCGAGATGTTTACCGTTGACTTCCCCGGAACGCATATTGTCGAAGCTGAAGAAGCCGATTGGGTAGATGTCGAGAAGGAGAGAACGTGATAGACCTTTTTGGACTGGTAGGATGTTTTCTAGTCCTTGTGTTTGGGATTTATTCGCTTTTCAAATCGGACAGCATAGACGAAATGTACCGAGAGTACCACGAATGCACAAAGGCTTGGTGTGAGGAGCAATGGAAGAAGAGTGATATGAGAAAAATTGATGTACTGATAAATACACTGGGTGCTTTGCAGGATACAGATGAGCGACCGGCTATGGGCAGACTCTGCAAGTCACTGATTGAGACCCTCAAAAAGATAGATGCCGAACACAAAGAGGAATGCGAGAAACTTAAGACAGACATTAGCAAGGCTAACTTGGTCAATTCTGAGCAAATGACGAAGATAGAGGAACTGGAGACGCAGCTTAAGGCCATGTCTGATCTTGCCAATTCCGCAATGGCTGATGCACAGAAGTGGCAGAACGCATATCTGAATCTGAGAGTCGAAACTCCGATAGTCCAGAAGACCGATGCGACATGGTACATGAACGACCAACCGGTATCCGAGGCATCTGTATTCGCACAACAGGCACATACAGCAATGACAGCACAGGAAGAACGTATTCCACGGTACGGTTATCACAAGTACCATATTAAGTATTACAGCTATAAAGACCACCAGTGGCACGAAACGGAGTTGTGGTGTGGCGGTATGAAAGATGTCGAGGACTGGGTTATTGGCGTTTGCGGTGGTGGAATGCCGATGTATGATTGCAGGATGATTGCATGACAGAAAAACCGAGATGCCGAGACTGCCCATATTACAAGGAGTACGTTCCTGGGGTGGGATTTTGCAATAAGGACGCACAGTTTGTAGAGGCGATACAAGAGAAATGTGGAGAGGAAGAGGTGGATGCAGAAGGTATCAATAACATTATCCTTGGATGATTGGATGACAATAAGGAAGACTCTGAGCAGAGGACTTGAAGGGTATTCAGAAGACCTTCAGTTTCTTATAAAGGCCATAACTGTCATGAATCTCAAAAAGGAAGAGGTATCAATAGTGAAGTCACGGTCAGATGCGGTCATGGAATTGGAAAAAGAATCGAGGTATGTGTACGAAAAGTTCGATGCACAGTTGAGCAAGGCGTTTGACATCTACGGCTAAGAGGAGTAGTTCATGAAAATTTTTATTGGCCCATCAGGGTGTGATCTTGTACTGGAAGCACTGAGAATGCTTCTGAGAGATGCTGAGAGCGAACGCTTTAGTGGGAGATGCCTCATGCACGGGGGTGATGACTACATACTGCGTGATGCCCCAGAGAACCGTATCAGAAACATTAAGTCAATGATTGGACTCTACGAGGCTCTGAAGAACAGCTATACAGAGGAAGATTTGAGGGAGAGGCTTTTATGGATGGCGAAAGAAGAGTAACGCTTGAACTGACTGACAAGCAATTGTGGAATCTCGCCAGGGCGGTCATCTACATGAAAAGGAAGTGCGAACATCTCGTCAAGAAGCAACCCGATGACGAGGTGATGATAAATAATGTTGCGGCCTTCACTGAACTCAGGGATTTGATCGACAGTCAGCTTGATGACGATATGTACGGGTGGAATTTTGTAACACAACAAGGAGAAGAGGGATGAAGACAATAACACTGACGGAAGACGAACTGGAGATGCTGCTCACGAGCCTTACAGCACTTCAGAAGAAGATCCTTGATGATGACAATATCCTGAGTGAATTTTCACAAAGAGTACCCAAGGTCATATCTACTGACGAGATGAGCGACTACTTGAGAGAAAGCTCAAGGGCAAGGCTGACGATTCAGCACCTTATCAACAAGCTGAGAGCGTACACATGGAGACCGCTTGACGAATGATCTTTGTATCCTATGCGTATAAGGCCAATGGAGAAGTCCAGTTTGGGAATTGTTGTATAGACTATGGCGGCGTCTGCGATATGGACGATGTCGAGGTAATAGAACAGAGAACGCTAGAAATGCTTGCCTTTGACGGAGTACCGATATCCGAGGTGACCGTCCTTGGTTGGAGAAAATTTGATGGCGAGTAAGCGCAAGGGGTGGGAGACTTCTCCTGCCCCCAAATTTTTGTTGAATGATCCTGCTCTCGATGCTATCCTCAAGCTAGTAGGAGATGAGGAAACCGAGAAAAGAATCATCATGAACTACAAGAAGGAAAAACTGAATAAAGCAGGACTGGTTTTGAATTTCGTGTATTTACCATCACTTGAACGCTACTCGATGCGGATACCGGCCCAGGTTCGAAAAAAATTCACGGACGCACCACAGAAGGTTTACGGCAAAACCGAATCTGAATTGACAGATAAGCTGTTTCAGATTTTTTGCATAGACGAGGTACAGACACTGGAAACACTGTTCGCAGCATGGAAAGAACAGAGAGAAGCAGATCCTGATGTGGCCTTTGAGACCGTCAGAAAGAATCAGTGCGACTGGAACAAATTCATATCGAACGCAAGGATAGCGACCGTCCCTGTTGCTTCCATCACGGCGGTCCAGATGGCTGAGTACTATCGTGGTCTCACTGCCGGAAGAGGCATGAAGAAAAAGGCTTTCAACAATGTGCGGTCTATCATCAATGCATTACTGGATAAGGCCGTGGCAGAAGGGTACTGTGAGCAGAACGTATCTAGGCTCGTGAACACAGCAGGATACAAGTATAAGCCCACGAACAACTCCATGAAGGTCTACTCGTCAGAAGAAAGGGATCTCATCCTGGGCGATCTCAAGAATTCAGACAGCATCTACGATGCAGCCGTATCTATGATGTTCTGTTTGGGGTGCAGAGTATCTGAAGTAAAAGCACTGAAGTGGCGAGATATCGACTGGTCTAAATCCACGGTTTATATCTGTCGTGAATTGGTGAACGGTCCTGACGGTCAGATTGAGAAGAGCCACACCAAGAGCGGAATGACTGAGGGAAATAGGTCTGTGCCTCTGTCTGAGAGAGCTTTGGAAATTCTTTCCAGTATCCCACGGACAAAAGACGATGACCAGTACATCTTCCAAAAGGACCTGAAACCGCTGAGAACCGAGTCCATAAATACCCATCTGAGAGATGTCTGCCGAAAACTGGGTATCGAGTATCTGTCCTCTCACAAGATAAGGGCATGGGCCATAACTGAGATGGTCAAGAGCGGAGTAGATGAGGCCACCATCATGTACACAGCCGGTCATGCATCCAGGCAGACGATGCAGTCATATATCCGACTGGGTAAGATTCAGATGGATGCGGAGAAGGTAACCAAGGTCTTTTCGTGAAAAGTGGTTAAGGATTATCCACATTTTTCGCATTTTTGCGACACCTTATCCACATGATTTGTATCAGTAATACGACAAACCAATGGTTTTATCCACTGTGAGGGGGCCTGAAAACGTAGCTTAACCAATGCCTTATCCACATTTTGGGCAAAAAGAAAAGCCACGGACAGCCGAAAATGGCGTAAATCCGTGACTTCTCACAAACAACCAAGCAGCTCGTACGGGAATCGAACCCTCTCACGCCAAGCCAAAATTCCCATAAGAAAGGAGATATTCTCGGCTTCCTGCATCTCCTTTATCCACATCTGATACCATTTCTTAACCACATCAAAAAACAGACACCGGAATTAACCAGTGCCTGTCTCTAGTTTCAAATTTTATTGTCCCGCAATCAATCGAAATTGCGGATTCTTACCTTCTTATGGCATACCACACATCTCGGAAATCGCCACGAAAGATCATAGATCGCTGTATCATCAGATGCACCATCTGGCTCTCCGTTGCTGTCAAACCATAAATGCCGTGTCACTGTTTCTTTCTGCTCGAATCCTTTTGTGCTTCCACAATACGGGCATCCATTTATCACTTCAAGCACAGCCGCTTACTCCTCTTCATTCTCTACGATCTTTACATATCTCCGCACGTACCAGGGATGGTCCGCTTCCTCGGAAGTATCGATAATGTTGTACCTGGTCGTCTCTGTGAGAGGCTCCGGGGGATTCAGCTGATCCTCAACATAGGCCTGGCACTCCTGCAGATCGTCACTTGTATAAACAACACATCTGATGTCCGGGTTCACGACAACGTACCGCTCGTAGAAGTAATGGATCTCTTTTGCATTCTTGCCGATGCCGTCCACATAGGCTGCTGCGTCATAGATAGTGTCGAATTCGAGCTCTGCATCATCAGTGATGATCTTGCACTTCCCGATGGGATCTCTTTCAGGATCGTCCATAACCAGGACTGCAGCATTACCGCCGATCTCAACATTTGCCATATTTCCGTTTTCGCTTACGATTGTGAATCCTGCTCCAATGAGCATATCTCTTGCTACGTTCATGTCTTTCTCCTTTCGGTTGTTTGTGAGTCTTTTTTTATTTATACGCCCTTGGTTGTTCTGGCGTACTTGATGATCCTGGGGGCCTTGATGGCCTCTTTTGTTTCCCGGTCTACGGTCTTTTCTGCGAGTGCATAGTCTTTGCACAGATCGAAACGGTTGGAAATTTTGGTGCGCGTCATGGTATAGCTGCTGAACGCTGCATCTGCCGCTTCCCTGGTATCGTATTCCCCAACTACCGTGGCCTCTGCGAGATCCAGGTCCTTAAACGCTTCGCCTTTGTTGTACTTATACGTTTTCGGCATCGGGAGCTCTTCTGTGTAGATGACCCACACCGGAGTCTCTCTTTCCATGCGTTCTTTGTCAACCCGAGCGCGTTCCAGGACAGCGATTCTGCAATATTCATTCATGCTCATGCCCATTGCTTTTGCGATCTCTCTGACATAGCCTCTCTCGTCGCCTTCTACCTTGAAGAGGATTTCCTGCCGCTCGTACAGTTTACTTCTGCTGTCCATTGATATTTCGCTTAATGACTTTGCCATTGTGTTACCTGCCTTTCCGGTTTTTATTCTATAAATATTGTATCATCTATATACCGGTTTTACAATTGATTTTTTGAATTAAACCGGATGCTGATTTCGCCTTTTTGAGGCTTTGTCTTGACCGCCCAAGGAAATTACCGCACGTGCAGTAAAATCCTTTATATGGGCGATTTTGACGGGTTCTGAGGCATGTTACAGTGTTGTGAAGAGTCCAGGCTTGGTGTGTTCACTGGTATGCACAGGAAGCAGGAGAACATCTACATCATCGCCATAGAAGAAGACCGGCTTCTTTGTCATCCCCTCATCCCTGACAAGCTTTTCAGCCTTTGTGGCTTTCATAGCTTCCAGAAGGTAGTCGGCGTCCAATGCAAGGCCATTTTCAAAGCGATAGATGACTCTGTAGCCTCTTCCTGCCTGTTTCTGCATCGTCTTGACATCCAGAGTGAACTGTGCGAGATCGGGAAGCTCCACCTCTTCATATCGAGCGATCTCTTTTTCGGCCTTTGCCCAGAATCCGTCTGCATCTACTCCGGCTGCCTCGGGAAGACTGACCGGTTTCTTTGTACGGACCAGCCGGTGACCGTCACTAGCATAGGTATAGTCGCCTCTCTTGAACGCGCCTTTCAGACTCAGATTATAGCCTTTTTCTGCAGCCTTGATGATGACTTTGAACGCCCTTTCGATGTTTGTGACTCCTGCAGCCTTGTTGATCTTTGCTCTGGCCTCGTTCTGAAAATCTTCCAGAAGGTCCTTAAGTCCCGTGAACTGCTCTGGGGAAAGACAACCACCAGACTTCAATACTCCGTCAATTAATGCGATTCTAGCGTATATTTCCATTTTATGCGTCCTTTCTGCATATCGGTTGTTTGTGAATTTTTGCCTACTATTCTTCGGACTTCCGGCTTAACGGCAACCCTGGGGCTGCTTGGAATTTTTTTCAGCGGATACGCTTCCAACCGTGGTCGCCCACTTCGAAAGTTCCTGTTTCCGTACACTCGGACTCCCATTTATGGTATAAGTCGAGAGTGACAAGACCGCCACAAGCGGCGTACCCAGGAACATCGAGGCAACCCCACTCTCTGCTGTTAAGCGGGAAAGTGTAAATAGTGTTGTCTGCGTAGACCGTGATAAAGTTGCTGTCGGCCTCAAACCGACCAGTGATTGTCATGATTTCTCCTTTCTTTTCCCACCATCCACCACCGTTCGCCACCATTTACTACCAGGGGATCAGTCATCCCAGTCAGATTCTACCGGCTTGGGATCTCCATCCTTGTCTTCAAAGAATTCACAGTTGTACGGGTCGGGTCGGAATTTTTCTCTCATCCTCACCAGGTAAGGGTTATGGCATTCCGGCCCCTGGCTGCTTAAGAAGTCCACATAGTCGTAGTAGTGCTTGCACCGTTCGCAATCCTTGCATCCGCTCATGCTGTCACCCCCGCAACTCTGTCGAGAAGAGCCTCATACATTTCCTTGTATACCATAGCTCTTTCCGGGATCAGCCCCATTTCGCTTGCCATAGTCATATCGACCGCTTCCATCGTCTTTGCGCTCACCTGGCAGACCTTCCTGCCGAGCCTGTTTCTTGCACAGTAGGTGGTGAGACCGCAGTGTACAAACCGCTTCTGACCATTGTAGTTGACCGTCACCACATCGTATCCCATACCGGCATCTCCGATCATCAGGATAGACACCATCCTGTCACGTGCTCTCCTGGGACTGGATACCACCAGAACCTGGTTCTTAATCGTGCCGTCTGCTTCGATGAAGTCATAGATGCATCCTCTTTCTGCTACCATAAGTACTCTTTCGTTTAAATCGATCATTGCTATTCTCCTTTCTCTTGCAGTGATTATTAAAGCTTCCTGCCACAAATCGGGCAGTAATTGATTTTGATTTCTTTGCAGAAGTTGTTCCCGCCGATAAGGTCCATTTTGTTCCTGACGATAACAACAGATGCGAAAACATCGGAATCGAATACCTTGCCGACTTTCACACTGATAAGGTCTTCCCTGTCTTCAGGGATGTCACCGTTAGGTTCCACCATGCAGTATTTGCATCCATCCATGTCTGTTCTCCTCTCGTTTCAAATTAAGTTTTCCAGTACCCATTCATCCGTGACCAGTTCCAGGTCCTGGATGTCTGTGTTGATCGCTATCAGGTAGTCGATAAAGGCGATCACTTCTTCATTGTCAAACCGTAGCCTTACGGCCTTGTTGTCAAATACAAGGCTGCCGGACTTTTTGCTGATACCGGCAGTGGCCTGGATTTTTTTGTTATACACAGACCACATAACCGGTCTCCTTTCAGAATGTTGTTGCATTTGCGATGATCGCTGCTTTTGCTGTATCGGAGAGAACTGCTCTGTAATGCTTTTCAGATCTCCAACAGCAATCTCTCTTGACATCTGTCAGCTTGAATGTGCCGTTGCTGAATTCGATGTAGATGTGAGTCGAGATCGGCTGAAACTTGTATGCGTTCGGGAAGTGCTGCGCGTTCAGATCAACTTCCCATTTGCTGCCGTTCAGGGCCGCTTTGCTGATTCCGTACTTCTCGGTAAGGTATTCCGTGATGCCGAAAACATCGTCCGTGTAGACCAGTCTGGCCTTGCCTTTGCCGTTGGCCTTTTCTACCGCCTGTGTGATCCGGGCTCTGTTTTCTTCCTTGATGATAATGGGTCTCATGTTGTCTCCTTCCTTTAGAACTTCCTGATTCCGTCTTCGTTGTGGTTCTTCACCCAGTCGTTGATGAGGATCGTGCAGGAGAAGAGGTCTCCGTACTTCTGGATCATCATCCTGTGGTGTCTGAGCTTTCCGGTTTCAGGATGCCTGTCGCTCCATGTCCTGCATACTTTGTAGGGATTGTACCGGTCTTTCTCATCGTAGAAGATCGAAAGAGTACCGGCCTTTGCGTTGACGAAACCAATCTTTTTCATGTTCTTGCTCCTTTCGGTTTTGCTAACCGGTTTATTAACTGTCTTAATAGTACAACTTTTATGTATCATTGTCAATACATTATGTAGTAAAAATGCGACAAATTTTAACTTCTCTCGTTTGAAGTTTTTTGTCCAGACGGCATTGCTGCCGTTTCGCCGCCCTTCCGCGTTGCTCATCAGTGGACTTATTCCTCGTATGCGTCCTGCCAGGCGAAATTAACTCTTTCCCTGAGATCTTCTACAGTATCCCAGAGATCCGAGAGTTCGCTCTCGTCCGCTTCTCTCAACACAGCCTCTGCAAGTCGTTTCTTTGCGTCTTCCAGTTGGCTTTCTAACGCTTCTGGGTTTTCATACTGTCTGTACATACCTTCTCTCCTTTCAACTTTGTCTGGGACCGAAAACACCAGTCTCTGCAGCGTTTTGTAGTACTGCTCATATGGGATTTCTCCGTTGAACGCCAGTTCCTGCAAATCCATTTCCAACAGATATTCAGCAGACACGGCTTTGTCGTAGTATTCCTTTGCCGGGATCTCTGATTTGGAATATTTTTCCCAGAGGTCCTCTATCTCTGCCCAGAACCTGGTTACAATTTCTTTTGCGGTCATAGCTCGTCTCCTTTCGGTTACATTGTGATCGTGTAGCAAGCCATACCGGATGTGCCGTAATTGCCCGCGTACTTGATGTATCCACCGGCTACAAGGCCATTGAAGACCGTATCACCGCAGATCCTTTTGATGGTTTCCGCTCCGAGTGCGTGAGTGGGATTATGGTCATGTGCTTTCAGGTGGGCCACAATCCATTTGTACGCTGCTTCAGGAGCCATCCACGCACAGTGATTATCTGGGATGCACCAGTAGGCCTGGGGGATGTAGTCGTAGAAGTCGCCTCTGTACCATGCGTCATGGAGCTCTGTACCATGTGCTGCAAGGGCTCCGCAAGCCTCGTTAAAGGCATCCGCAAGGCTCATGCGATAACGCTTCTGGTTGTAGGCTGTACGCCTCTTGATGGTTTCCGGGACCGGTTTCGCAAATTTTCTTTTCATTGTATATCTCCTTTCTGTGATCCTCGTTTACATGATGCAGAAGATGACTTCTCCTGTTTCCAGGTCATATACTGTGTCGATGTCCTTGTCCGTGAAAAGCAGATTCAAGACATCCGTGGTGTAGGTAGCCTCTCTACCGTCTTTGAATTTGGCTACAATATCGCGTCTGCCGTCCAGGGACACAATATAGTCTCTTGCAATGTACATATCCAATCTCCTTTGGTTTCGAAATTTTGCTGTCCGGTGCTTTGAATGTCCGGGATGCAGATTTACTCCCAAAAGGGAGTCATCAGCTTTCAGCTTATTCTTCCACATATGTAACGCTGTACCATGTGCAACCATCTTGCCGTTCTAGCAGCCACGCTTCCAGTTCATACTGTCTCTCGCTCTCTGCTAAGTAGTTGCCGCCCTCGTTATAAGGGAAATACACACAGCATTCCGATCCGTCAGCGTACGTTGCTCTTGCTTCCCACATGTCGTGTCTCCTTTCAAAATTTTTATTCTTCTACGATCCAATTGATGAGGTCCTCGTCAGATGTTCTGTGGATCTCTTCCCAAACATCCGCTTCCTCACCGTTGTGATCCATGCCACCCATGACCATATCAAAGGCGATCTGTTCTAAAAGCGCTCTTTCCATGTTCAAGACTCCTTTCAAATTTTTTAACTATGCCGGTTACTTTGGATTTGCCGGTGTAGCTTTACAGCCCGTATGGGCTGCCATCAGCTTTCATAGCACTTTCCGGTTCTGATGTCTTTCATCCGGTCCTTTGCAAGCTTTGTGATGTACTCACAGGCCGCGAGAGTGATAAAGCACTCTGCAAAACCATTTTCTTCTGCTGTCAGAAGACCGTTGACATATCTGCTGTCGAATTCTGCAAGACCGTCTAACTCCAGGCCTTTGATGATTCGGATCGCTTCCGTATAAGTAACGAGACCGGCCATGTATTTTTTCATTGCGTCATACATTCCGTCTGTGGCGATCTCCTGTGCCTTTGCTGTGATTGCGTGCTGTGTTGCTCTGTTCATATCTGATCTCCTTTGAAAATTTTTTAGGCTGTCCCGTACTTTAGATATCGGGGAAGTAGCTTTACTGCCCGTAGGCAGCTATCAGCTTTCAGTCTGCAACTCTGCTGAAGAGGTTTTCCAGTCTTTCTCTCTGAGAGATGACCATCATGCGGGCCGTCTTTTTGTCGATCCTGCCGCCCGTGATTTCTACGATCCCGTCGGTAAGTTTTTCCATGGCCCTATGGGATTCTTTGTAGGTCCGGTCGAATTCAGCCTCTATGGCCTCGTTTTCACAGTCTGCCTCGTAGGCTTCTTCTGCCTTATCACAGATCGCCTCTGCTTTGAGATATTCATTAAAGATGTTCTTCAGGTCTCGCATCATAATTTTTGCCATTTTTAAATCTCCTTTACTTTCAAAATTTTTGCATCCGGCTAGTACTGATTGAGTAGTCGCCACCTGACCTACTCGGCCTAAGCAGCGGTACGGCTAAACCGTTTCGCGTTTGCTGTTCTTTTGTTGTACTTATAGTACCACGATTAACCGGTTGATGTCAATGAGTAGTTTGGAAATTTTTGCACGAATAAACGAGAAATATAAACCGGAATAGTGAATGCTTTCTGATCTAGATGTCGGCCTGATTTCAAAATTTTTGCATATGAAATACCGGTGTAGTTTCAAAATTTTTGCGTATATGACGCCTCTGGTTTGAAAATTTTTCGCGGGCCCGGTTTCGGAATTTTTGCCCGCCTCTGGTTTCGGAATTTTTGCGTGATATGACGGTATGCCGGGACCGGATGCCGGATGATGGAATGACGGGAAGATGTGCCTTGATGATGGGCGCGCCGTCTCCAGGGGATAAGCAGATGTGAAATAGATGTGATCCTGTTCCGCTGATGATGTGACGGATAGAAGAGGCCGCCGGGTGGATGCGCTTTACATGACAAGCCGCAAGGCATTATCCGCGTGTTAACTATCGGATGCGGATGTGGGTATAGGAAGCAATGCTGCAGAGGATGAACGTAGGCAAGTTGTGCCGGTCTGTGGCTTTGTTTTGGCTCTGTGGCGGGCCTTCTGCGGGCGGTCTAGGACTTGTAGCTGTGTTGGTAGAAAGTGCGCTTAGAGGCTGTGTATGCGTCCTTATTATGGCTCCTATGTGTTGCATAGATGTGATCCTTTTCGGATGCGCGTTATCTGTGCACCGCGTGATTTTTATAGGTTGCATCATGCGCGTATATGGCTCTTTTGCGCGTGTTATAGCTGCATCACGTGCGTTTATATGGTGCATCGTGCGCGTGTTTAGCTATGGTGCACCGCGTGCGTACGCGGTAACCAGGCAGCGGATGCGGTCGCCCGTGATCCAGTCGCTTCAGGTGGACCGCTGCCGGAGGTGATCCAGTCGCTTCAGGTGGACCGCTGCCGGAGGTGATCCAGTCGCTTCAGGTGGACCGCTGCCGGAGGTGATCCAGTCGCTTCAGGTGGACCGCTGCCGGAAAATATACGGTTGTATATATTAGAAAAAACGTAAAAAAATACTTGTTATAAACCGGTTTTTATGAGATAATAATTACAAGAAATATAAACCGCTAACATAAAATGGAGGAAAAGAAAAATGTTAGTATATGTTATGGAATATAAACCGCGTTTAAAGCGTTACACGCGGGAACATGTAAAAAACGCTTTAGGTCGTTTAATACTGGATACTAATTTAGAATCGTTTACAGCGACCGGAAAAACAAACCGCGAAAAAATCGAAAGTATCTGTAAAAAAGCAAACGAAATTAATTGTACGTTGCTTGTATTCCCAATTAATTGCGGAATTGAAAATTGGGAACATAGAAAAAACGTCATGCCTAAATACAACTAAATAAAAGCGGTTTTTGACTGTTTTCCGAACAAAAAAACAGTATCACACAAAAACAGAGTTTCATTAATTGGAGGTTATACAATGTTTAAATTATTAGAATTATTGTTGCGTGTACTGGACAATATGTTGCGTGATGAAAAGCCCACAACCGGAAAAATCGAACGCGCAAAATTCTATTCCGGTTTGACGTGGAAAGAACATATTTTACCTATGATCAAGTTATTCAGGACCGGCAAACGCAATTCTGTAATAAGCATGGGAACGGAAAACGAGAAAGTAAAACCAACTGACACAACTGGATTTCTTATTTTTTCAATTCCCGCAATTATGACGTGTCCTAAAGCAACCGCGCTATGTTTAAAATACTGTTACGCTAAAACAGAGTGCCGTTATGATTCTATAGCTATTAACAGAGTTTCAAATTTTCTAGAATCATTAAAGCCTGATTTTATAACTAACTGTATCGCATACATAAGGAACGCGGTTTATTGTAAAAACGGCCGTGTCAGGAAAGAATTTCAACGCGCCGATGGTACCATAAAAGAAATTAAAATCAGAATCCATGAGTCAGGCGACTTTTATTCCGCGGAATATTTCAGAAAATGGTGTGAGATAGCGCGCGCGTTCCCTGATTTTAAATTTTACGCCTATACAAAATCATTAGATTTTGTTATCGAAAATAAAGAATTAATACCTGATAATTTTACAGTACGCTTTTCTATTTTTCCTGATACCGACCGCGAACAAATAAAGAAATGCTTTAAACACAAAATACCTTTTTACGCGGCCGTAAAAAACATAAGAGCTAAAACATTAAAGCTTGACTTTATATGTGACTGTTCGGTCGGGTGCGGCGGCTGCGCTTGTCAGTGTGAAAAGAAAAAAACATTTTCCATTATTACAGAGTTAAAAAAGAATTAATAAAAACGTTCTACAGATCCTGAAAAGTAAATAATGTTATGTGCTGCCGGTTGTTTGGTCCTGATACAATCGGCAGTTTTATTTTTGGATGCAGCTTTAATACTTTAAAGCAATAAAGCACGGATCGTCCTGCCGTTTTCAGGATCATGCGATCCTTTAATGCTTTAGTGTGCTAAAGTCCTGCAGGTCCTGGAAAGATCAGATGAGCTTTAATGCTTCAACGCGCCAAAGTGCTCCGGGTCCTGGCATCCTGCCGGAAAATTGAACGCTATTAAATGGTGTACAATTAAATATTGATCCTGCCGGGAAGCTTTAACACTTTAAAGCGGCGACGCGCGGCGGGTCCTGATCCTGATTATACGGATGCAGCTTTAGTACTTTAAACCGCTAAAGTAGCGTTGCTGCCTGCGGCAACTTTTATTTTGCATTCCCTTATTATAATTACGCGATAGCGTCGAAACAAGCGAAGCGCTTTTATACTTTACAGCGCTAAAGTGTGGCTGATCCTGGTATGATTGACATATAAAGAAAAGTGTTATAAACTCATGCTTAATATTTTACACTTTAAACCGCTAAAGTGCTGATGATCCTGCTGTAAAAAATTGAACGCCTAAAGAATTACTGCCGGTTGTTAGAATGGAAAATAGAATTGATTTATTGAAATTGACTGATGATTTTATAGAATCAGAATTGCATGGGAACGACGAAAATATACAATCCAAAAATGATTTTCTAATATACTATTTAAGTCAACAAATTAAACCATATGTTAATAAGAACGACACAAAACAGTTATTAGATATATTCAATCAGTATGTTTACATATGCCTTAAATATAGCATTGTTCCATCAAGTAAAATGTATTGTATGCTTGTTAGTATACCATTAAGTACATTCTATGAATCTTTAAATAGTGGGAATGTAAGCTCTGAATTTATAGAGTTGTTTAAACAAGTTAATGATACCTGCAAAACAGTTGTAGAAAATAAATTATCGAATACTGAAAAAACAAATATAAACTTAATGTTTATCAGTAAAGCGGTATATGGTTATACGGAAACAAGTCCTGTACAGAGAATAGAAAGAATCGATATACAAGTAAATGATATTAAGTCTATTACTAATCGTTATGGTAATATAAAGGCTATAGAATCAAGTGATACATAATACACTTATAAACTGTTATGAATAATGGTATATATGGTACATATACATTATATCGTTCATTTTAAAAATAAAGGGTAATAGGGTATATAGAATCATTATATAAGCTTATTATGTGATACATTATGGCATTAGATACAGTATGAAATAGTATGTAAATGATATTATGATGTTATTATTAACTTGCTTTATGAATAGTATATGGTATGGGGGTATATAGTATAGATTTTAGACACAGTAGTAAGTACTCTCTATAGAGAAAAATACAAAAAGGGTATAATACTACTGTTTATAGGACTATTACATAGAGATCATATAGCTGAGATATATAAGATTTCTATTCTTCCAGTAGATATAATACATAGATATAAATAATACCTGGTATCTTAGAGAGATATATAATATATATACTGATCTGAGGTACTAGGTATTTATATATAATATATATAGGGATTAGAGATACTCTATATAATATATATAATAATATTATTAGTCCTGTGTATATGTATCTACTAAGGTTTAATGTATCTACTAGATATACTTCATGTATAGACTTAATAGGTTATCAGGAATATATTCTCACTACGTTCGAATATATATATACAGTTTGTCTTTTCTTTTGGTTCTTTTCTTTTCTATTAAAAAGTTTTTGAGTACTCCCTAGACGGTCTAATTTTTAAAGGTTTTACTTCTTCTGGCCGCTGCGGGCCGGTGCGCTGCAGGATGGCAGTCGATGTCAGCTTGTCCCGGATGCCGGTGCGAGATACAATGGGATCAGCCATCGCCCTGAGCGGTGGCGAGTACGACAAAGGCGGTATGAAAATGCTAGACAGAGTTGAGATCAAGCAGGACTACGGGAAGGACGGCATCATCATCGGTGTCAAGGTGAACGGTCAAGAGGTGAAGAGGGTCAGGAGCGTCCAGGTAGAGTGCGACACAGAATCGCTCCCACTGGTAACACTTGAGGTGTACGCAGATGTGGACCTCGACATCAATGCCGAAACACTGGTACTGCAGCCGTTCTCGGAATAACACACTTATAAACTATTGCAATGAGTTTATAACTATGCTATTATAGTCGTAGGGGGAAACCCACACAGAGCGAAAGGAGCGACTATCATGGCATATTGGGTATACCTGAGGGTGTCCACGAAGACACAGGCAGAGCGGAATAGCACAGAGAACCAGAAAGAGGGCATCTACAAGTACGTTGCCGACCACAACATCGAGGTGGCAGGAGAGTTTTCAGACGAGGGCGTTTCTGGGGCGATCTCCAAAACCGCTGACGATGATGCGATATACAAGCGCGAGGGACTCATCGAGCTCCTCGGCACTGCGAAAGAGGGCGATACGGTCATCGTTCAGAACACTTCCAGGCTATGGCGTTCGGATACCGCAAAGGTGCTGATCCGCAGAGAGCTGATGAAGTCGAAGCTGCACGTTATCTCGGTGGACAATCCTGACTATGACCTTTACACGAAGGACCCGGTCGAGATGCTGATGAACGGCATCATGGAGATGCTTGACGAGTACGAGAAGATGACCATTGCCATCAAACTGGCAAGAGGCCGTGTAGCAAGAGCCAAGGGCGGTAACAAGCCTTGCGGTACTTGCCCCATCGGCTATATGTGGGTCGGCAACGAGGTTGAGATTGATCCTGAGACTGCGACCACGGTCTGCGAGATCTTCAACAAGTACATCGAGTTCAAGTCCCTTCGGCGTACCGGCAGAGAACTTACCGCTCGTGGGCATCTGTCCAATCAGGGCAACGAGTTCTCTGATATGGCCCTCAAGAAGATCATCGAGAATGATTTCTACCTGGGCGTTGTCACTCATGGGACCATCAAAGTCGAGGGACACCACAAGCCCTTAATCGAGAGAGAGGTGTGGGAAACGGCGAACGCTATCCTGCATCGGCCCAAGGCGACCAAGCACCAGAAGGAAGAGATGACTTATTCCACTCGCAAGCGGAAGCCGAGGAAGACACCCGAGGAACTGGCTGCCGAGATCGACCGTAAGATTGCTGCCAAGAGGGCGGCTGAACAGAGTGCATGACACCAAGACCGTTGCTCATCATGTGTGGCGGTCTTTCTCTCTGTTGACAGTGTTGCAATAACACGATAAAATCTGTTGTATGAATATAACAAGAATTTTATTGATTGCGGTTGTGCTCATCCGCATAGTGTTTTATGGACTCGCTTGCTTCGGAGAAGAGGAATTCAACAAAGGCATATACGATCTCTGCCAGGTTGTCTTCAACGCCGGTCTTTTATACTTCCTGTGGACATATCCAATTCCGGTATAATGGTGGTCTGATTCGGCTTGACAGTGTATCGATAATGCAATAAAATGCGTATCGTACACACGACAAGGGCGTACTGGTAGCGGTGAGTAGCGTAAGGCCTGTGGGCTGTGTGGGGGCAGATGTTTCCTGCGTGGCCCTATGGCTGTGAACACCGCTCGGAGAAAGAGGTGAGTCCGATGGGCAGTTTTGAGAAAGTTGAACATCCAAAGCACTATAACACTGGCAGCATCGAGGTATGGGATGCCATCACGGCATGGAATCTCGATTTCCTGCTTGGGAACGTAGTCAAATACGTGTCACGGGCCGGAAGGAAACCCGGAGAGTCAGCTGTTAACGATCTGCTCAAGGCGAGGCAGTATCTCGACAAGGAGATAGAGGTCATCAAAGCCAAGGGTGGCAACAACGAGGTGCAGATGTGAAAGTTCAACTCAATTCCATTTCGGGCATCGATGATGCACTCCTCACCATGTACTTCAGCAGAGGCACATGGGACTGGGAACTCGACAAATACATAAGGGCAATGGTCTGCGAGTGTACAGATCGCCACGGCCACATCAACAGCAATGCTGATAGCGATGCGGCTGAGTATTACAACAATACGATGAGGACCTGGTTGAAATACGCTCCCATCCATTCAACGATGGCAAGCTTCATCGATCTCTCTTTCACCGTTGAGGGTATGCACAGAGCCGGTCAAGACGACTGGGACTCTCATGCAAAGCGGATGGATAACCGAATCATTCGGCAGTCCACAAGGCTTGGCAACATACCTGAGGACGCAAAGTCAGACTTCTACAAGGGCAAGATCCTCACCTACCACGAGGCAATGGATATCCTGGGTATCGAGGCTCCTGATGAGATCACTCACGAGGGCAAGACTTATGTCAGAGTCCACGATGGGTACGTTCTCAAGGGTCTTGAGAAGAACAGGGACGCACACAGGGGACTTTATCATTTGGCATTCCCGTCCAACTTCACGTTCAAAGTCAACCTGGCCCAGTTCGCCCACATCTACCGCCACCGGAACGAAAAGGGTGGGGCAAACCCGGAAGTCAAACAGCTTGCGGAGCAGTGCATGAGTCTTATCACCGCAGCACAGCCACTCCTCACAAGGGATGTGGTCGTGTCAATCATGACAGACTGAGGTGACCGGATGTTAGAGATCAATGTTTGGTATCAGGACAAGTCACTGCCGAAGATAAGCCGCAAGAGGGATGACGAGTGGTTCGACCTCTACTGTGCCGAGGACATCTTCATTCCACAGTTCTGTGAGAGACTCGTAAGCTTGGGAGTGGTCATTCAACTGCCGCAAGGCTATGAGGCATCACTCCAGTCACGGAGTAGCACGTTCAAGCACTACGGAGTCATTCAGGGGGACGCTGTTGGTGTCATGGACAATGCCTACCGTGGCAAGGATGACATCTGGAAGTTTCCTGCCGTGTGTATCAATCCTCATGATGAGTGTCTTGGGACTAAAGGCTCATGGATCAGAAAAGGCGACCGAATTTGCCAGTTCCGACTCGTCGAGCAACAGCCCAAGGCGGTCATCCGAGAGATTAAGACCGTAGAAGACGAGAACCGAGGCGGTTTCGGGTCTTCCGGTAAAAGATAACTCCATCAGGTTTCCTGATTTCCTGATTTTTCATTTTTTGCTCCTTTCTGCTGTGGGGAGCGTCAAACCTCTCCACAGTAATCGTTTGCCATATGGTTATCGTTCATATTGCAGACCTCCTATTGACCCACTAGGATGAAGTCCTGGATAAAGGCTGTGCCAATCGTTCTCCTCCTTCGTTTCGTTTCATGGCGGTTGGCACTAGGCCGGTGGGGCATCCTGTTTTGCTCACGATAGCTCAGCCGGTAGAGCAGCTGACTGAAGATCAGCGTGTCGGTGGTTCAAATCCATCTCTGAGCAGCGCATTCAGCGTATTAAGACATATCACATCTCTCTCGATTGTCTGAGCCAAGCTGATGCCAGAAACGAATCCAACTGGTTTCTGTGAAATGTTTAGCAGTTGGCAGTCGCTTCGGTGACTCAGGGCGACCCTTATCCGTAACCACTCAAGGGAATGCTTTCCAGTAGCGTACTAGGAACTGGGCCACAACCTCATAGCGAACGAAAACTGGAGAGGTTTTCAGGGAGACCGGCACCTGTGTTGGAATCCCGTTTTTAGTCACGAGGCTGACGGACGCTGCAGAGGAAGGAAAGCCAGTAATGACTCGCTTGGCCTAGGTGTGCCGTGAACACTAGGGGTTCTTAGAGGATCAGAGGTCGGTCGTGGAAAGCCTACTCTGACGGTCGGGCCATCACCGAAAGCGTGGCCTCTTCTACGGTCTGTTAGTTCAGTTGGTGGAACGTGCGGCTGTTAACCGCAATGGCGGTGGTTCAAGTCCATCACAGACCGCTAATCCGTGTAGTTTAAGAGATAGAACGAGTCACTGAAATGCTGGTTCGAATCCGGCCGAGGCCGCTCATGGCCTTGTAGTCTAATGGTTATGACGCATTCTTGTGGGGAATGTCTAATGACTTGGTGTGCGGTGCAAATCCCACCACGGATACTAATCTGCATAGCTTAACGATAGAGCAGTCCACGTTGATATTGGTT
>JAEIGA010005532.1_pt1 | contig 19304 bp, 8 predicted proteins | sample 9270691 | NCBI WGS metagenome assembly JAEIGA01 (sample SAMN17057246, study PRJNA624740) | gut metagenome | biome: biome; isolation source: fecal sample | host: Bos grunniens | place: China: Xizang | collected 2019 | reverse complement strand
TTTTTATTTCTATTAGAGAGTTAAGAAGCGGGAGAGAAGTTTCTAACTTCTCTCCCGATTTTTTTGATTTAACATAAATGATAGAAAGGAGATATAAAACCGTATGATTGATGGTAAGACAAGATTTAGACCGGTGACTGGTACAGAAGAGCAAATTAATAATGTACAAAAGAATCCCGGCTATGTATATTTTGCATCTGATACGGGCAAGATTTTTGTTGACTTAGACAACGAGCATCGTCTCGCCATGGGCGGTTCAGGTGTTGCAGTTGTTTATGGTAATGCAACTGGTCTTGAGGCTGATGAACAAGGTCATTACACCCTTGATTTTGACTGCCTTGAAGAAGATGTACTTATCAAAGAAGGCGACTTAATCTTGAACAACCTTGATGGAGGCTTCTATCGTGTTCTTGAAGTAGACCAAGATGAAGAAACAATGCTTTGTCAGCGTCTTTCTATCTCTGGAAATGGTTCTGGTGGTGGCACTGGTACTGGCGGTGTAACCAAGAAGATTGGTATTACACTTGATTCCCTTGAGACTTCTAACTTGATTAACGGACAGATTTGCTATATTACTTACACTCCTAAGTCTGGTATTGAAGACGGAGAAGTAATGGACTCTCGTTTGACTGTTAACTGGGTTCTCTCTGAGGTTATTGGTACTTCCACTATTGACTACGCTCAAGGTATTATTGACGTAGACGAAGGCGGAACCTATACTTTCGAATTCGGTACAAAGTTAAGAGATAATACAAAATCTCGACTCACTATGTGGGCCGCAGGTATGAACTCTGGCGAATCTAAAAAGAAATACGTTGACGTTATGACTGCTGATTTAAGATTGGAAGAAAGCGCAAACTTCTCTAACTTAAATTATTATCGTCCAAACGCAGTAAACCTACAGTGTAATGCTATTGGTGCGATGGATAAGATTTTGGAATTCTGGTTCGACGACGAGCTCTTAGTTACTAGAACATTGGATGAAAATTCCGATAACTTCCAGAGCTATACAGTTCCAGAAGCAAAAGCAGGACACGGCAACCATTCTTGCCGAATGGAGCTTTACCAGGGTATTCAGAACGGTAGCGAAATCACTAAGGGTCTTCATGCAGGAACCGTTAGTTTTGAAATCGGTGTTGTAGCCCAGGGCGCAACTGATCCCGTTATCTGGCTGGGTGAATTTAAGGAAGAATATTATAACTATGATAACATTCGTATTCCTTTCATTGTTTACAACCCAGAAAACACTGCTCAGGCAGTTGTTGATTTGAAGAAGAATGGCGTTCCACTTCCTTCTTCTCCTCGTACAATCGAGACTACAACCTTAAAGTGGAACTACTTCGAAATCACAGACGCGCAGATTGATATGTTGAATAGATATTCTATCGGATGTGGTGAGAATGTAGAAAGACCTATCATCTTTACAGTGGTTCAGGACCCAACTCGTAAGATGGAATATGTAAAACCTGAAAACCTTGTATTAGACTTCAGCTCTACTGGTCGTTCTAACGCTGAATCTGCTGTTAACCGTGCATCTTGGACTAGCGCAGATGGCAAAGTAAAAGCTGAATTTACTGACTTCAACTGGTACAACAATGGTTGGGTATTCGACCCAGACACTCAGCAGACTTGTTTAAGAATCTCTAATGGCGCTCAGTTCTCTTTACCTATTGGTAATATGACTTTCGCTTCTGGTGATGCTTCTAAGCAGTCTAACACAGTTGAAATGCAGTTCGTAATTAAGAACATTCAAGATTATTCTAACTTGATTAAAAATACAACTCGTTATAAGTCTGACGGCAAGTTCTATGAAGCTTTCTTGGCTCAGAATGAATATTCTAACTATGACGCATTCTTGCAGTATTGGTTACCTCTTTATGAGTTGGCCGAAGGTGAAACTCGTGTAACAATCGACTCCTTGGAGTTCGACCATGTTCAAAAAGACGTTTCTCTTGCTAAAGCAGTATGTAAGTTTGTTTCTGGTGATGATGCATCTCCTATCGGACTTTGCTTGGGTGCAACTGACGCATTCTTCTCTAACGGCGCTAACACAGTTAACGTAAACTATGTTGAGAATGAAATGCTTTATGTAACTATGGTTTACTCTCATAGTTCTAGAATGCTGTATATTTATATCAATGGTGTTATCACTGGTGTTATTAAATCTACAGTAGCAAACTTGTGGACAGTAGCTTCTAACGCAATGATTTTCAATTCTGAATTCTGTGACATTGACCTCTATAAGATTCGTATTTATAACACCGACTTAAATGTTAATGACGTTGTTACTAACCACGCAGTTGATAAGAAAGATGTTCTTATCTACGACCAAAATAAGCTTGCAGAAGAAAACACTGCAATTAATGAATATCAGTTCAAGTTTGAAAATATGATTAAGTACAATGAGGCTCATCCTGACGCTCCATTGATGCCTTATATCGTATACTCAACTGAAAACAATGACAACGACAAGTTGCCATGGTCTAAGAAAACTGTTATTCCTATCAAGATTGAATTTGTTAATACTGTGCTTGACGCAGCATATGCAAATGGCGAACTTGAAGCTTTGGCAATCGCTGATGGATTGTGTACTTTAAACTCCACTCCAGAAGAGAAGGTTGCCGCAGTTAAGAAATATTACAAGCATCACTGCCCATCTTGGACTGGTGATTATTGTGAATTCGTTGTTCAGGGTACTTCTTCTGAGTTCTACCCAAGACGTAACTATAAAATTAAATTGAAAACCAAGTATCACAAAGATGCAACTGGTAATAGCGATAAGCTAGTTCACTGCCTATTAAATAAAGGTCCTTTCTTACAGGATTACTTGAATGACCAAGCAAATGTTGCCGCAGGTACAACAAAGTACGGCGAAGAATCTACTCGTCAGAGCGGTTGGTACATGGATAACTACACCAACAAAACCGACAGATGGACTATGAAGGTTGACTACATGGAGTCTTCTGGTTCTTATAATGCTGGTTTCGCTTCTATGGTAGGTTCCGCATACTCTAAGCATCCACTTCAAGACTATATTGCCGCTGGAGCATTTGATGGTGAAGAGTCTCTCGTTACCGATGCTATTCCAGGCAACGAAAATATTCGTTGGCAAGACTTTAGAACTTCTCTCTTGGGATTCCCAGTATTGGCATTCCACAAGCAGAAAGATGGTTCTTATCTCTATGTAGGTATGTATCGTATGCTCCTAGATAAGGGTTCTGATGAAGTCTTAGGTTTCGACACTCCAGATGAATTAACTGCTAAATTCCTCGGTGGAAAGAAAGTAAGTAAGATTGCTGAGTGTTGGGAATTCTGTAACAACTCTCGTGGTTTCTGTTCTTATAGAGACCCTTGGAAGCGTGTTGAATTGAGCTTTAAGGCTCCAGCAGACACCGATCCAAAAGAGGCATTGACAGCGAAGGGCGCACCAATTATTACTGACAACATTGAATATAGATATAACTCCAAAGAGGATTTGATTGACATCATTCTTGATGTTAATGCAGCTGATAATGACACTTCTGCTGAATTCTTTAAAGAAACTGGCATTGAGCTTCTTTCTGATGCAGGTAAGGAAGCAGGTCGTGATTGGCTCTTGGGAGTTTATAAAAACTGGGAAGATGTTAATAAGTGGGTATGGTCTACAAATGTTGACAATGTAATTTCTGAGGGTACTTATGAACTTGCAGAAGTTGCAGAAGCAATTTATGAGCCTGCTAAATACTACACATCTAACCAGAGCACTGACGAGTCAGGTAGCACAGTTGTTACTTATCACTTAGAAGGTGCAGACGCAACTTACGACGCTAATAAGATTTATTATCGTCAAACTAAAAACGCTAGCGATGAAACTGTTTATGTGGCTATCAGCTTGACCAACGATGAAAATCTCGTTTATGAGCCTGATACATTCTATACTCAGATGGAAGATGGTTCTTATGTTCCAGTAACTGATGAAGAATATGATGGTTCTAGAAAGTTCTTCGTTCTTAGAACTGATGAAGCATATATGGCACAGCACGCAGACTTACTCGTTGCTAAGATTCCTGAAGATGCAACTTATGTAGAAGGTACTCAGTACTATTACTATGATGGCTCTACAGTTATCGAAACTGTTGGTGAATCTCTTGCAGTTTCCAAGGCAACAGATGTAAATGCTGAAAATTTCGCAGAAAAGAAAGCTAGCTTGTATCTCCCAGCTCCAAAGACTTGGGGCGATAAGACATACCACTATGATACCAAGGAATATCGTGCAGCTAAGTTCTTAAATGAATTAACTGACCACTTCGATCCTGAGTATCTTGCAACCTACTTCATCATGACTGAAGTATTCGAGTGTTACGACTCTCGTGGTAAGAACTGTATGATGGCTTCTTGGGGTCCTCTCACAGAAGGCGGAAACTACATCTGGTATCCTATCTTCTACGATATTGATACTCAGTTGGGTATTAACAATACTGGTATTCCTTCTTTCGAATACAATGTTGACGCTACTGAAGCAGGTAACTACTCTACATCAGACAGCTTGCTCTGGAATAACTTCTATAAGTACTTTAAGACTTCTTACATCTTGAAGAAGTATAAGCACTTGCGTGGTGTTACTGAGGGTGTTCAGTGGTCTCCATTGGCTAAGCCAACCTTGAGAGACGTTGCTGAAATCGAAGCTTGGTATGGATACGATAAAGCCGCAACAGGTTTAACTCCTCTTGGAGGCGTAAAGCCTTTGATTGCTACAAACCTTGATATGTGGTGGAAATATATTACCATTACTAATAGTAAGGGTATTTCAACTGGTATTACCGGTTGGTTAAATAGAAATGGTACTTATGAGGTTGACACCAATGGTACTTACTTCTATGCATTACAGGGTGACCGCAGCCAGTCTAGAAGACAGTTCTTGACAAACCGTATCGAGTATATTGACTCTTGGTTGAACCAGGGTAACTACCAACGTGGTGGTTCTAACAATATTCGTGGACGTGTGGCAGCGAACAACCCAACTAACACTTCTGACTTGTGGGTACATGGAGACGCTCCTTACTACAATGAGAAGGGTGAAAAGAATCAAAAATTCGACGCTGAGTATTGGATTAATTTGAAACCAATTCGAAGCTCTTATGTAACAGTATCTGACGACGCGGAAGCTTATCCTTCCAAGAAGTATGATGGCGTAAACCCAGTTAAGTTTGAGATTACCGCTATCAAAGATGGTGTTATGAATAGTGCTGGATATCCTGAGCAGTTGCTTTATGTCTATGGTATGAACCAGATGGCAGACTTGGGAGAAATGCACAATATGTACTGGCAGGAGTTCGACTTGACCGGTGACGCAACTCACTTAACAACACTTAAGTTGGGTACAGACGAACTTATGGAAGTTGGTACAGCACAGACCATTGGTAATGCGGCTGGATTGCAGGTAACTGTAAACGGAAAGCAGTATTATAAGTGGCAAAATAAGAAAATGAACTTGCCTTCTATTCCTTCCGCTAAGGAAGATATTTATGGTGGTATGCCACTGCTTAAAGAAGTTAACTTGTGTAACATTACCATTTCTACTGGTGCTCCTACATTAGACTTGTCTTCTTGTCAGAAGCTTCAGAACTTCCGTGCAACTGGTTCTAACTTTACACAGATTACTTTTGCAGAAGGTGTTGCTCTTGATACATTATACTTACCTCGTTCTATTTCTCGTCTTGAGTTGACTGAGGCTAAGTTGTTGAGAAAGCTTCTTACTACTTATAAGTATCCAGAAAGAGATGCGCTTGGACGCCTCGTGGCTGAGGAAGGTTTGTGGATTGACGGTCTCTTTGATACTAATGACACTTCAATTAACGTAGTTAACTTGAAGGGTGGTAGCTTAGGTTACGACAGCTACACATTAATCAAGAAGATTTTTGATATCCGCGATCCAAAAGAAATCACTACTCAGGTTCAAATGACCGATGTAGATTGGTGTCCATATGTACAGCTTCTTGAAGGTGACGTTTTCGTTCAAGCTGACTACGATAAGGGCTTGTACTTTATTGATGATGGTCATATGGGATTCAAGGCTTATACCTATGATGAACATAAGTTTGAAACTGATGTTTTAAACGGCTTGATTTATAAGCTCGATAAGAGTCGTGAAGCAGCTGCGGCCGCAATCGATTCTACTGCAATGTTCCAAAAGATGGCTGATAGCAGCTTCTGGAATGGTGTTGCAGATGGCGCTTATACTCCTAACATTACTGGTGTTGTTTATATCAATAATACAGACCCAGTTGATGAATATACATTCCGTAATGGTTTGGCTAAGAGCTTCCCTAACTTAACATTCTTCTTCAAGAATGTTACAAAGGCTTATACAGCTAAATTCATTATCCAAGAAGAAAATGGTACTTATCAGTACGCAACAGTCCTTGCTAATGGCAATAAGGCCATTGAAACCATCCAGTCTACTGGCTGGTTCTCTAACCCTTATACAACTTATAAGGCAGTCAAGGAAAACTGGGACTTCCACGGATGGTCTACAACCAATAGTAACGCAGGTTTAATCGGTAGCTCTGAAAACGACACCGATACAAATAAAGACTTGTGGAACAAGGCTGCAGAAACCATCTTTGATGCTACAAAGTTCGATTATACTTTCTATGCAGTCTTCACAATTCACACATGGCAGATGAATTTCTATTCTGACGCAACTACTACATTCAAGACTCTTGGTGCAGTACATGGTGATTTGATTCAGGAGCCAGACGCAATTCCTACTAAGGATGAAAGCAATCTTGGTGCTACTGAGCGTTATAGATTCTTAGGTTGGTCTCAATCCAATCAGAATCTGATTGTTGACGCTGTTGCATCTGCTAAGTTAGTAGACCCTAAGACTATTGTAGCTGCCGCAGATATGAATTTCTATGCAGTCTTCATTAAGGAGTCTGTATATGATGCGACTTCTGATTTAAGCTGGTTCGATTTTGCTGAAGAAGAATGGACTAACCCATTAACAAGCCAGTCTTACAGCGGTTACGCAGTAAGACCTAAGTCTGGTTCAAGAATTTTGAGTGGTAAGATTACCTTACCTACTACCTACAACAAGAAACCTGTTATTTTAGCAGGCGGATTTAGCGGTAACCAGATTACAGGTATATATTGGTTGGGTGATGATAACTTGCTCTGCTATGAGATGCAAGCATTCGGTTCTGTAGCAACCTTGAAGCATGCAGATATGCCAACCACCTTACAGATGATTGGTAACTCCGCATTTACTTCTTGTACAGCTCTCGAATTCCCTGAGTTAGGAAGACTTACTCAGCTTCAGTATATTGGCGACTATGCTTTCTCTTCTGCTGGTTATCACAGCGTTGGAGGACTTACTTTAAATATCCCTGGCAGTGTTCAGCATATCGGCTACGGCTCTTTCTCCTTCATGAGAAATATTGGTACTTCTGGACATATTTTTGCTCAGGTAAATATTGGTACTTCTTCTAACCCATCTCAGTTAACAAGTGTTGCAGATGGTAATAACTTCGAGTTGAACTCTGGACGTACTCTTGGTAACTTAACCGGCTACGGCGTAAGTGAAGTTGCTAAGTCTCAGATTGAGATCTATTGGGCACATCGCTTCTCCGGAACCGTTAGCTGGCTCTAATAAATCTATGGGGGTAAAATTAAATGACTAAAACAATTTTATATGTTTACCTCGGCACTAACGGGACTATTGTTAGTCCCGTTCATTTAGAGGACGTTTACTACACTCGTAGATTGTCACTTCAGGCCGATGAAGGTAAAATGCTCACAAAAGACGGCAAGCGTTTCGTACCTGCTGTTCAGATTCCAGAGGATGAGCTCTCTGAGTGGCGTGAGGTTAAAGCCCCAGGCCAAAAATAACTAATATAAACAATTCTTTTTTCAAATTATGTTGAAAGAAGTTGGCAGAGGAGCGTGATTCGCTCCGCTCCTCTGTTTTAATTAAAAATTAGAGAAAGGATTGGACGATTGAATGATTACTTTTGTTAATAAAGCTAATGCAGATAAATATTCTTTCCTCTACTCTCAGGCTTCTCAAGACTTGAGAACTCATGATGCTAATGGTCGTGAAGTTCCTATGGGCTCTAGTGACGCACTTCTCCAGTTTACTGAATTAAGTGGCGACAGAGCTATTACAGTTGACGAATACGAGCCAGGTAGATATTATGTAAAGAACGACGGTATTTATACAATCTGCATGGATGAAAAGGAAGATTTCAACGCAGAGCAGGTTTATTATCTCTCTGATGATATTACTTCCTTAGACGAGTATTTCTCTTACATCGTTGAATTGAACAAAATTAGTAAGAGATACACAATTCTCCCTCTCGATGAAGAGGTGTTTGACATTGACGCAAACACAAGAACAATTAAAGTTCCTGATAGCTTCAAAAACAATGGCATCTCTGTTCAGGGTGATGAGGTTGCTGAAATCGTATACTTCCGCATTAACAGATTCTTCGATGCTATTGACTTAGCTCTTCGTGATATTTATGTTGAATGGAAATCCGCTGCAAAGGATGAAAACGGCAAGGAAATCACTGGTGTTTCTGTACCTTGGGTTATCGACACCGAAAGCGATCCTGGTTATATCATCTTCGGTTGGGCTCTCTCTTCTAAGATTACCGCAGCCGCAGGTACTGTAACATTTGCAGTTCGTTTCTACACCTTCGACAAAGAAAAAGAACTTCTTGAGTATAGCTTATCTACTCTTCAGCAGACTGCTACAATCAAGCCTTCTTTGAACTTTGACTTGAAGGGTATTATCATGGATGGCGCACTTATTGATGACTGTGACGCTTTGATTACAGACAGATTTAAGAACTCTGAACTTTCTTCTGGTGCTGTTCAGGCTGAAATCCCTGAATGGGTTATTGACCTTAAGCTCCCAGCTGATACTAACTTCACCACAGATGAAGCTACTGGCGCTAAGCTTGTTTATGTAAACTTGGCTGATGTAGATGGTTTCAAGGTTGGTCCTATTGAGCGTGACGTTCAGGCTCTTGCCGCAGACGCAGGTCAGTTGTCTTACACTTGGAAGAAATATGACTATGATACTAACAGAAAGCTTGACCTTGATTTCAGCATCACTATGGTTCTCACTGATGATACTGAAAGACAGACTGGTAAGCTCTATTATGTACAGGACGCTGCAGGCGCTTATATTTTAGCTCCTGATTCAACCATCTTCGACCCAGAAGATGAAGATTACGTTGGTGGAATTTATGAGAGAGTTTCTCGTGGTGTTATTAACTCCATTGGTAAGTATCTCGTAATTTGCACTAATCGTGTTAAGAACTCTACCGCAACAAACGAAACTTGGACTCTTGTAGTTCCTCGCCCAGTAGAACCAGAAATTAAGACTGATGTTGCTACTTCTGGTATTCTCATTGAAGAAACTGAATTCAAGCACGTTTTAAGCGTTGTTGCAGATAAGACTGATGATGGTACTCTTACCTATCAGTGGTATAAGAAAGCTCCTGACCAGGATGATTTTGTTGCTATTGCAGATGCAACTGAATCTACCTATCAGATTGTTGGTGGCGCTCGTACTGCAGATGACTCTGCTACTGGTTGTGCTGGTGATGGCTACTACATGGTTGAAATCACCAATAACCTCAACACTGAAGTTGATGGCCGTCGTGCTATCGATGTAGTTGAAAGTGCAGCTTGTCGTGTAACTCATAAGGCTGAACCAATGGTTATCACTGTTAAGAGTGACTTGTCTTATGCAGTATCTGATATCTTGAATGATGGCGACAAGTTTGAAATTGAAGCTAATTTCAAGGCTGGTTCTGGTGAGCCAATTCAGAGAACTGAGGAAGACGAAGTTCGTTATCAGTGGTATAAGTATGTATTGACTCCAGGCAGCACTATTGACGATGATATGGAAGCTGCTGAGCTTGGCGATTATGTAGTAAATGGTGACCGTGCTATCGAAGGCGCAACTACTACTACTTACGCTCCTACAAGCTCTGGTTATTACTTCTGCCAGGTAACCAATGTCTATAATGGTACTGAGGCACATAAGAACTCTAGATTCTTCAGTATCGTTGAGGCTTAATTAGTAAGCAAGATAATACGATAAGGAGGGTTTAGGCTTATGATGACAGAACGTCCAGAATATCTTGATCTACTTTACAAGATTCAAGATGAGAATAAGCCCAGCTTAGCCATCTTGCTTCCAGGTAGCGAAAAAATCTTCAATGTTGATTTAGCAACACGTACGATTGAAGCTCCTGAATACTTAAGCGTTGAAACCGACCATCGTTCTGAAGTAATTTACTTCAGAACTGGTCGTTACTTTGATAATATTGACCTCACAAATACTGTGGCTGTTGTGCAGTATATCAATGCCGCAGGTGAAGGTCGCGTCTATGTAGTACCTTACTATGACGTCGATACTCTTTCCGAAACTAACGAAATGTTGTTCCCTTGGGAGATTGATGGCGAGGCTACTAAGGTTGCAGGAGACGTTAAATATTCTATTAGATTCTATGTTCTTGATAGCAATAAAGTTGACAAGAAATTGATCTATAACTTAAGTACTTTGGCTGCTACCAGTAAAGTATTACACGGTATTAAAATTGACCCAAAGGAACTTGAAGTTCCAGATAAAAATTACGCAACTACCCTGTTTGATGAAATTGCTGCTAAAGCAAAAGAAATCGCAGATAAAGATGTGTATTGGGTAGTCTTATAAATATAGGGCCCGATATGATTTTCGAATCATATCGGGCCTTTTTCTTATTTGGCCAAATGGTAATAATGTTTTTAATATAAAATCTAAGTATATATAGATACGATAGAAAAATAAGGAGGTTCATTGTTTATGGCAAACCAAGTAAATAAAGACGCCATTATTCGATTTTTAGCTGGTTATGAAGCTGATTTAAATAAAGCTAAAGTTGAAAATGGTACGGTTTACTTTGCTTTGAAACCAGACCCACTGGACTCTACTAAAACTATCGGTTCAATTTATGTTGACGCAGATGGAAAGCGTATTTTAATGAGTGGCGAGAGTCTTGCTATTCTCGACGCTATGGGAGAAAAAATTCTCACTAAATACATTAAGTCTGTGGACTTCGGCAGCAATACTGGAGCACAAGGTAAGTTAACTTACACCAAGGGCGATGGTTCTGATGTAGATATTAACGTACCAAGCGCAAGTACAACCGCCGCAGGTTTCGTAACCACCGGCGCGCAAACTTTCGCAGGAACTAAAACCTTTAATAATCCTTTAATTCCGTTAGAAGGTTCTTATGTTCACCAGGCTCCTGGTACTGGAGGTTCTTCTGGTTATGTTAAAATGGCCACTTTTACAATTAGTGGTTCTTATCAGAATATTCCAATTGTTATTGAGCTGGTAGATAGAGTTCGAAAAGGCTCTTGCGTATTGAACATCCAATTCCAAAATGTAAATAGTAGTGACCCAGCACTTGCAACATTTACTTATGAAGGTGTTGATTATAACTGCTATATGCACAAGTCTGCAACTAGTACTTGGGATTTGTATGTTCAGAAGGGTGAAGCTCATGGATATCCGACAGTAGTTCGTTTCCATAAAGCCCCTTATATGAGCAAAGTAGCTGTAACTTGGACCAATGTGCAAACAGAAGCCGCACCTAGTGGCGCAACAAAAGCAGTACTAGGAGGCAATGTCGCATATGCGTCTAGGGCAGGTTCCGCAGATACCGCAACAAAAGATGGTAGCGGAAATAATATTCAAACAACTTATTTGAAAGACATTACTTCACAAACATCTACTTCAGATTTTAAATTCTGGGGCCTTAAAGGTAATGGTGGCGATGCAACAGTTATCACAATTCCAGCAGCAACTAACGCTTTAGCTGGTTTAATGACTACTGGAGACCAATCTTTCGCCGGGACAAAAACCTTTGCAGGCTTCGTATACGGAGGAATGTCTAAATCTACTGCGAATGCAGCTAGAAAACTTTGGTTTATGAGTGGCACTACTGGTACTCCAACCTATAGTGATGATTTAACTTATAATCCATCTACTAAGACTTTGGTTGCTCCATATGTAACTGGTCTAGCAACTCAGGCTACAGGAGACGGTCAGGGCAACGAAATTCTTACAACTTACTTAAAAGACATTGCTGGCACTTCAAGCACAACAAAATATACCATTAAAGGTATTTTAGGTAGTGGTGGAGATAGCCCTACTACAGTAGAAATCCCTGCCGCAACAACTTCCGTGGCTGGTTTGGTAACTACTGGTTCACAAACCTTTAAGGGTACAAAAACTTTTAGAGGATTTAGATATAGCTATATTGCAGAGAATACTGAGTTAACAACTGCGCAGCCAATTTGGTTTGATAGCGCAACCAAAGGTACTCCTGTTTATAATAGCGATTTAACATATACACCATCTACAAAAACTTTAAAGGCTACAAATTTTGATGGTTTGGCTACTAAAGCAACTGCAGATGGAAATGGAACAAACATTAGAGATAACTATTTAACTGGTATTGAAAACACCAATACTGACAAGCATATTTTAACTGCGGTTAAGGGTAATGGTGGTACAGTAAATATTCCTCTCGGATTTGTTTTAAAAGCTGGAGATACTATGACTGGCCAGTTAAAATTAACTGGTGGATTATGGGTAAATACATCTACGGCAACTAATCCGATTATTATTGATAGAACTGGCGCAGGTAAAGAAACTGCTACAATTTATCAAAATGATACTGGATTAAATTTTGAATTATTAAATGACGAAGCTACTTCTGGTGTATATTTTAAATTTGCAGCAACTGATGACGAAGCGAATGCTGGCGCAGGAGCTTTTACTGATAAAACTGCATCAATCGTAGCAAATAAATCAGGAGTTACTATTACAGCAAATAACTTTAATGGTCTTGCTGCGAGGGCAACTGCTGATAGCGCAGGAAACAATATTCTTGATAAATATATTTCTGATTTGGGAATTAGTTCTCATACTGCTTCAGAATTCAAAATTAAAGCATTTGATGGTAATGGTAATGACCAAAGAGAAATTACTTTGCCAGTAGACACCACTGGTGCATTAGCAACGCTGGTTGTTAATGGTGCTCAAACTTTCTTGGGGGCAAAGACATTCTCAAACAGTGTTACTATCAATGGATCATCTAATTTTGAATATGCAGGCATTGAAGCTGCTACAAGTAATTCAGCTCGAGTAGTTTGGTTTGCTCATGCAAGTAAAAAGGGTACTCCAGTATATCACAATGATTTCACTTATAACCCTGGTACCAAAACTTTAGCTGTTCAAAATATTACTGGTACTGTAACAAATGCAACTAAAGATAGTGCTGGAAATATTATTCTTGATAAATATTTATCTACTCTTGCAATTACAAGTCATACTGCAAATGCGTGGGCTTTTACCGCTTACAATGGACGCGGAACTGATGTTGTAACAATCAACGCTCCAGTAGATACGACAGGGGCTTTAGCAACTCTTGTAATAAATGGCGCACAAACATTTAAAGGTAAAAAGACTTTTACTTCTAATATTGTTTTAAGTGGCGCTAATACTTCAGTCGAAAAAGCAGGCGCATCAACTCAATGGGTTCGTGGTAGAGAAGTAGCAATTATTAAAACTACTTCATACACTGGATATACTACTGCTTATTCTCTTAAAACTACTGCAGGTGCTTGGTCTGCGGGCGTTTATAATGACAATGTTTTATATTGGTCTTACACAACCGACGCAGATTATGATGCCAATAAAGCAGATAGTACAAAAAACAATGTAAAAGCAGCTGATATGTCTTTAGATGCAAAAGGTAAGCTTAGTGTCCCTTCTATTCTTGCTTCAACAAGAATTGGAATTGGAGGCGAAAATACTAACTACGGCTTATACAATGCTAAAACGACTTACTTAAATGACCAATTAACAGTTGCAGCAAATGCAAAAGTTGACACTTTAACTATTACTAATACTTCTGGTGTAGCGCATCTTGCCTTTAGTAGAGGTAATTATAATTATATTACATCCCCAGCAGATAGCTACATAGCTTTCATTCCTGGTGGACTTGCTGTTGGTTCAGAAAATAGCCACCTTTCAATTACTACTAATTATGTAATGCCTGGTAAAACCAATGCTTACTATTTAGGTAGTAGTAGTAAGAGATGGAAGAATATTTACGGTAATGCAGTAAATATTTCTGGTGCAGCTACATTATCTGGTAATGTAACTATTGGTGGCACATTAGGTGTTACCGGTGCAACTACATTATCTGATACATTAACAGTTGCGAAGGCAGCAACATTACAAGCAGCTTTAACTGTAACTGGCGCAACCACTCTTAATTCTATGATTTATGCAAATGCAGGCATTGAAGTTAAAAGTAGTATTGTTCCAGTGGAGGGAGATTTAACTCAATCTATTGGTAATGGTATTACTGGTAATGGATGGATGTTCTATGGCCGCTTAGGAGCATGGCATCCAGAAAAAGTACAACGTCCTACTAGCGCCAATATTACTGCACGTGGCGATGATAGTTTAAGTTACTTTGTAGCAACTTCAAGTATGACCACTGGCAAACCAACTACTGGAGATGCACATATTATTCATCTTGAATGGGATAATAATGGTGCATGGACTGGTCAAATTGCAGTACCTACTGGGAAAACAGCTAATATGCAATGGAGAACTCAGGGTGGTAGTGCAGATTGGTCTACTGCAGGCAATTGGAGAAGCATAATCGATTCTGAGAATTATACATCATTCTTAGACGGCACTTATGTAAATGTTTCTGGAGACACTATGACAGGCAATTTAACTGTCAATGGTGCTACTGGCGTTACAGTAAAAAATACATTAAAAGCAAAATATGGTTTTATTACTGATAATCTTTCTATTGGTGTTCAAAATACTGGATATGGATTTTATAATAATGGAACTACTTATTTTGTAGATAAAGCCTATTTGGCATATAATACAAGCATTGTTCAAGAACAAAGAGAAACTTCTAATTACACTACAGCTCTTCAGTGGGTAAAAGTTAATCCATCTACTTTAGCCCATAAACCTCATATTGGACAACACAATACTGGCGGAGATAGCACAGACCCTGGTATGATTGCAATTGTTCCTTACGCAACTAGCACAGACCCTTGGGGTAAAAAGGTTGGTTTAGCAATTCAGAAGGGTGCAATGTGGCTAGATGGTAAAGAAGTATTTACCGCAAATAGCTGGGCATCTATGGATACTCATAATGACGCTCGCTATGTAAATGTAACTGGCGATACAATGACAGGAGATTTAACAGTTCCTAGTTTGATTGCTACTACAAAAATCACATCTCCAATTGCATTCGCATCTAATTATATTGCTATTGGTTCAGAAGATTCTAATTATGGACTCTATAATGCAAAAACAACTTATTTGGTTGACACTGTTACGACTTTGGCAACAACCAATCTTGCTCAAATGGCAAGTTTTGTTAAAGACACGGTTAAACCAAGTACAAATAATGCAAGCCGTAGTGCTTTCGTTCTTTATGGTACAACATATGGCAATGATAAAACTTATATTAAAACTGAAAAGGTTTTGTCTTACGGAGATCCCGGACCTCAAATTATTTTTAGTACAAATGTAAGTCATTCAGCTACTTCTGTACAATCTGCCGCTTTAATTTTTACTGACCATGACACTATTGCATCAGGATGCAGTTTAAGTTTAGTTTCTAACCAAACTAATGTAAGCTTCATTGCTCCTACTGTTCGAGTAAGAACAGCACTTAATGTAGACGGAACTACCTCTTTAACAGGTGCGTTAACTGCGCATAGCACCTCTTTATTTAAGGGCGCTGCTACTTTTGAAAATACTGTTGGTATTCAGGGCGATGTTACCTTAGAAAAGACTCTTTATGTCAAGGGTGCTGAAACTGTCGACGGTGTTATTTATGCTAAAAATGATGTTGAAGTTAGCGGAAATGTTATTATTACAAATGGCAATCCACATATTAAATTAGTAGAAAATGATAAATCGCAGACTCATTATGTACAAGTTCATGAAAGTAATTTGTATTTGGGTCCAGGTTCAACAAACTCTCCTTGGGTGGATAAAAACGGAGTGTTGAATACTATTGGTTCTCAATATGCAGATTCTCGCACTGGTGGATTGAACTTAAATAACTCTGATATTTATGGTGCTAATAGCATTTATACTCAAGATTTAGCAGATGATGCTCGTGAAGGCTTGCATTTCTATAGAGGAACTAATACTGTTGATACTCTTTGGGTGCAAAATGGTTTGATTTTATTCTATCCAAATAGAACCATGAGTACAACTACAACTCCAACAGACGCAAATAATAGAATTGTTCCTTATACTTCTACTCGAAATGGCAATGTTGGTAGTTATATTATTCCAACTTATGTTGAAGGCGGAATTATTAAGTCGTTTACATCAACTATTGGCGGCGCGCTCAAACCGGTATTTATGCAAGGTGGTGCTATTGTTGAATGTGATCAAAATCTTGGAGATTTACATACTACATTAAGTGCGACTACTAAAGCTTATATTTTAGGTACTACCAATACAAACACTGGATTTGCTACTACCACTTACTTTGATAAAGATGTATACCTCGATACAACTGAAGGTAGATTGAATGTCAAAACTTTGTATTTAAGAGGGGCTCTTTATGGTAGAACCAATATTTATTTATATAATAGTAATGGCACAAATGTTGGTCGCTGGTATGCAAACACAGTTGGTACTGCTTCTACAACAGAGGGTACAGCAGGCACTTTAGGTGAAACCATTCTTTACCTTGGTAATTCTACTGCACAGTCAACTACTGCTGGCTCAGGCGCGAATAATGCCAAGGGTTATTTGAGATTATATGGTTCTAATACTGGATATGGACAAATTTCTTATTCAGTTACTGGAACGGGCAATGTAAATGTTTATATTAAGCGATCTGGTGACTTGCTAACTAATAATATTGCAAGTTCTACGGCAGTTAGATATTTTGTAGGTGTTTCCGCGGCAGGTAGCACCAGCGCGACAGTAAATACAAATACTGCAATTTATGCAACCGGTTCTATTTTATATGGCGCCGCATGGAACGACTATGCTGAATATCGTCGCACTTCAGGAAAAGTTGAACCAGGTCGTGTCGTAATCGAAACTGGCCGAGGAGATTTGAAACTTTCAACTGAAAGATTGCAGCCTGGGGCAAATGTAGTTTCTGATACTTTCGGTTTTGCTATTGGTCAAACCAAAAAGGCAAAAACTCCATTGGCAGTTGCAGGTCGAGTTCTTGTTTATCCTTTTGAAGATAGAGAGAGCTATGAGCCTGGCGATGCAGTTTGCACAGGTCCAAACGGCACTGTATCCAAGATGACTCGTGAAGAAATCTGGAAGTATCCAGAGCGTATTGTGGGTACTGTTTCTGAAATCCCATCTTATGAAGTTTGGGAAAGTGGCGATGGTCCACTTAAAGTTAACGGACGTATTTGGATTAAGGTTAGATAATATCTAACCTTTCCAAATCTGGAAATAAAACAAAAAAAAAGGGAGACCTTAGTAATTACTTACTAAGGTCTCCCTTATTTTTTTTGTCTTTATTCGCCACGATCTCTGAGCGGTAAGTCAAGAACTCTTTCATAATATTCTTGAGCCTGACCGTTTCCACCTAAACCGCTGTACAACTTATACATTTCTGTAATTTGGTCGAATTCATCTTGTGTAATATATCCATCTCTTAAATGGGTCTTGCACAATTGGATAAATCTAAACTTGTAAGAGTTGATAATTAACTCAAGGTTCTTATCATTCTTCTTTGTTACGAGTTCCAAATCCTTGTACATATTAGCATGAGTGTGGTCTGCTTCACTACGAAGTGTGTTAACCTTGTCGTCAAGAGTTGTCTTCACACGGTGAATCTCTTCGACAAGAGGCTCGATTTCATCGAGAATCATTTGTCTATGTAGGCGTGTCATATCTTCTTCTTTGTGTTTCTGAAGCTCTTTCTTCTGAGCCCACAAGGATTTGCAATAGGCAAGCAAGCCCGCAGAAACTAGACCGAAGAAGATTTCCAAACCATATTCGGTTAAAATCTCCATAATAAAAAACCTCCATTCAAATTCCTAACCTCTATAGGTATATGAAAGTCGAATGAAGGCTATTTACTTAATCGGCCCAATCAAATCCGTCTGTAACGGTTGTACCAACACCAGGTCTTTTCAACACATGAGCGCCAATACAAATTGCATCACAAACGTCTTGAATTGCCTTTACATTATAAGTCTGTAAAACATATTCTTGAGCATTTCTCTTTTGTTCTGGTCGAGTGCGACCTTTAATTCCAAGAGTAGATTTCCAAGTACCAGACATAACAACTGTGTATTTCATTTTCTTCTCTTGGAGGACTTCGGAGATAACTCCGAATACTTCGGACAGGACTTTGAAGGTTTGAACATTATTTGCGACATTGCCTTGCATCTGGATATCCTCAAATGCAACTTCATCAATATCATGCTCTGCAATAAGTTCAAGTACCTTTGCGCGGATTTTCACAAGACGCTCCGCAATCACGTCATCATTAAATGTGAACTTGCCGTAATCAACAAGATTGCCGTCTTTGAAAACGGCATATCCTGAAGTTACGCTTGCTTGGTCAATTGCTAATAGATTGGACATTAGGTTGCAGACGCCATAGCGGACTCATCACTATGACCCATAGTGGTTGATCCAAATCCGCCTGTGCGAAACCCTTCTGCTTTATCATCTTCGGTGATGCCGAAGTTTTTAATAATACCCTGTCCAATAGCTTCACCCTTCTGAATTTTAATTGGGAAAGGTGTCATATTATATAACTGGAAGAAAATTTCGCCTTCATTGTCAGGATTATTGTAGTAGTCACCATCAATAATACCAACAGAGTTAGCCATCATAATCCAGTACTTCAGAGGAGAAGAGCTACGAACACTCAACTCAAGATAAGTACCTGGCTCAAGCTTACATTTCATACCAGTAGATACGAGAGTTGGCTTAGTCTTCAATCTCTTTGTAAACGCCGCCATCTCGTCAATAGTCATTGGTTGATTGTCCATAGGACAACCTTCACCTAACATTGTAGCAAACAATGTATCATATGGAGGAATAATAATGTCCTCTGCGGCAACCATGTCATATCCTGCGGCTTGGGCAGTCTTTCTGACCGGCATAGCGATGTCCGCATCCGCAAATCTACTTACTTTCTCAAATCTTGCCATTAGTGCACCTCATAACCGATGTCAACTGTTGTACAAGGGTCTTTCTCTTCATTGAA
>JAEIGA010005531.1_pt1 | contig 19305 bp, 15 predicted proteins | sample 9270691 | NCBI WGS metagenome assembly JAEIGA01 (sample SAMN17057246, study PRJNA624740) | gut metagenome | biome: biome; isolation source: fecal sample | host: Bos grunniens | place: China: Xizang | collected 2019 | reverse complement strand
ATTTCAGAGAAGATCAGAATTGCAAGAGTGAATATGGTTGAGAAAATACCTACAATCGCATCTCCATACACCTCATAGACGAGCGAACCGACTATTGACGCTCCAACCGTATTTGCAATTGTATTAAGACAGAGTATTGCAGATATGGGACGGTCAGTATTCTGCTTAAGCTTCTTCAGCCTCTGTGCACCACGTACACCCTGATCTTCAAGTCCGGTGATATATGACAAGGGAGTTGAAAGCAAAGTCGCCTCAAGCATCGAGCACAAGGCTGACAATGCTATGGCGATAAGCATAATTATATAGATAAGCTGTTCTTCCATCTCTACTTCTTCAATTCTGCAATGACTGATTCGCTTCCTTTAACGTAATCTCCCACAGCTACCTTGATTTCAGCATCAAGAGGCAGATACATATCTATGCGTGAACCGAACTTGATGATTCCACATTCCTTAGATTTCTGCACATCAGTTCCAACCTTCGCATGACATACAATCCTGCGTGCAAAAGTTCCAGCAAGCTGCTTGAAGAACACATCACCATATTTGCTGCGCACACCAACAGATGTATGTTCATTGAGTTCTGATGCTTTAGGAAGGTATGCAAGCATATATTTTCCTGGGTGATATCTATAATAAGTCACTTCTCCATCAATAGGCCAGTAATTAACGTGCACATTGAAGAAGTCCATATATACTGAAACCTGAATGCACTCACCCTTGACATATTCCTCATCATGCACTTTCTCCACTATGACCACCCTGCCGTCTGCAACAGACGTAACAACATTATCCTCTCCTACCATGGCACGCCTAGGCACCCTGAAGAAGAAAAGAACGAATCCCATGAAGAACATAGGAATTATGCAAAGCGGATAGGAGATGAAACTCCATGGTATGAATCTAAGAATCAGATATGCCAGAGGAAGGCATATAAGCCAGACGATGAATATGGTTCCGTAACAGTTTCTATGTATTATCATAATAGTATCGTATACTCCCTCAATAAAGTCGCAAATGTACGAAATATTTGACAATTAGACAAATAAAGCATCCCATGCGACGAGGTATATGATACCGACCGGTATTGCAATCAGAGCACTGTCGAACCTGTCCAGCAGACCGCCATGACCAGGTATTATGTTACCGGAGTCCTTGATGTTATAGTGCCTCTTCCACTGCGATTCGATAAGGTCACCATATACGCCTGACACATTAAGAAGAGCAGCCATACATATACAGTTGAGCAGATCGAAGGTTACACTTCTTCCGGTTACAGGAAAGAGACCTGTATAGAAAAGTGCGACTGACAATGCTATTGCCATCAGGAAGCCTCCCCAGAAACCTATCCATGACTTCTTTGGAGATATCGACGGGAACAGTTTCTTTCCATATTTCTGCCCAAGAGCCATGCCGAAGATATATGCCCCGACATCAGATCCCCAGATAATGATGAAGAAGCAAAGGAGAAGTCTTCCGCTGAAGATACCTTCAGGAGAAAAAGCCGCAAAATTGATCAGAGACCATGGAACAGCAATGTAAATTATTGCTGTATAAAGGTTTGCAAATTTACTGAAACTTGATTTATCCTTTACATAAAGGGAGTTGATCATAAGCAGGAATACCGGAACGAATGCAAGTATGACCAACCTTCCCGGCAATCCGAATCCCCTGTAAAGGAAGACAAGGGAGAATAGTGTCACACCCGCAAATATCGAAATGATCTGAGAATACCTGTATTCATTGCCACAGGTCATCCTCAGAAACTCCCACATCATTACGATCAATGCAAAGAGCATTACCGCTCCAAATACGTAACGGTTGGTAAGCAGTGCGGCAAGCATTACCGCACCGAAACCAACACCGGATATCGTTCTCTTTAAAAAATTATTCATTGTTGTTGTCATCTTCGGCAACCTGTTCAGGATCTAGAGGGAGTATTTCATCCTTGCCTGCACCGGCACGAGGGCCGAAAATCCTTTCCAGATCATCTGCAAAGATAACTTCTTTCTCCAATAAAATTGCAGCAAGCTGGCTGAAACCTTCAAAATTTTCTTTGAGAATGGTTTCTGTCCTGTTGTGAATCATCTCGACAAGTTCCTTGACCTCCTTATCGATGAGTTCTGCAGTCTTCTCACTATAAGGTTTACCCAGGTCATAGGCCCTTGCACCGGTCGAATCATAGAATGATATATTTCCGAGCTTCTCACTCATACCATAATACGTAACCATGCCGTAAGCCATCTTTGTAAGACGCTCAAGATCATTCAGTGCGCCGGTAGACGGTTGACCTGTGACAATTTCCTCTGCCACCCTGCCACCTATGAGGGAACACATCTCGTCAATGAGCTGGTCCTTAGTCACAAGCTGTCTTTCTTCAGGAAGATACCATGCTGCACCAAGAGCCTGTCCGCGAGGGACAATGGTCACTTTGAAAAGAGGATTCGCATGCGGAAGAAGCCAGCTGACTGTAGCATGTCCGGCTTCATGGTGAGCAATGGATTTCTTTTCCTCAGGAGTGATAATCTTTGATTTCCTTTCAAGTCCACCTATTATTCTGTCTACAGCATCAAGAAAATCCTGTCTGTCAATTGCCTGTTTGTCCTTGCGTGCCGCAGTCAGAGCAGCTTCATTGCAAACATTGGCGATGTCTGCTCCTGAGAAGCCAGGAGTATGTTTTGCAAGGAATTCAAGATCGAAATCATCAGCTAACTTAAGATTTCTCAGATGCACCTTGAATATCTCTTCCCTCTCCTTGAGGTCTGGGAGTTCCACGTGAATCTGTCTGTCAAAACGTCCGGCACGCATGAGGGCCTTGTCGAGAATATCCGCACGGTTCGTAGCAGCAAGGATGATGACTCCGGAGTTGGTGCCGAAACCGTCCATTTCAGTAAGAAGCTGGTTCAAAGTATTCTCACGCTCGTCATTTGACGAGAAGCCACCATTCTTGCTGCGGGCTCTTCCGACAGCATCTATCTCATCGATGAAGACAATGCACGGTGACTTTTCCTTAGCCTGACGGAAGAGGTCACGCACTCGGGACGCACCTACTCCCACAAACATCTCCACGAAATCAGATCCGGATATGGAAAAGAAAGGGACATTTGCTTCTCCAGCCACAGCCTTTGCAAGCAGGGTCTTACCTGTACCCGGAGGGCCGACAAGAAGGGCTCCTTTAGGAATCTTACCACCCAAGGAAGTGTATTTCTTCGGATTCTTTAGGAAATCCACTATTTCCATCACTTCATCCTTCGCTCCATACAAACCTGCCACATCCTTGAACGTAACCGGATTATCACCTTTCTCAGCAAGCTTTCCTGTCGCCTTTCCCACATTGAATATGCCGCCGGGGCCACCAGGACCGCCACCGGCATTCTTACCCATACCTCTGAACATGAACACCCACATAAGGATGATCAAGAGAGGGAAGATAAGCCATTCAAGCATGCTCCACCAATTCTCGTGGTTTTCTATGACAACCTTTACCTGATGATCCTCAGGCAATTGAGCATTAAGTTCTCCGAACATTTCCTCTGCGTTGAAGCTGCCGGAAACAAGGAAGATGAAATGAGGTGACTTCTCCGGAACAATACCTCCAAACTTGTCTGCATACCTTTCAATGCGTTCAGGTCTGATCGTCACGCGTCCTTCGTATTCATTCCTGATGAATACGACTTCCTTGATATCTCCTGCGAGCCACTGCTTCTGCACATCGGCCCACTCTTCTTTTTGAGGATTTGCTCCTTTATTCTGCAGAAGCATCCACCCCATTGCAATCAACAGGGCGAAGTATATCCATGAAATATTGAATCTGAGCCTCACAGGCTTTCGACCCTGAGGAATCTTATTGTTCTGTTCTGCCATATGAGTTGAATTAGTCTTCGTACGCAGTGCGTTCCGCGTCAGCCCAGAGGTCTTCGAGCCTGTAGAATGCACGATAAGGCGTCTGGAAAACATGCACTACGATGTCACCATAATCCAATATGACCCAGAATGCATTTTCCTTACCCTGGGTACGGATAACCTTTCTCTTGCATTTCTCGATCATCCTGTCTTCTATATTGTCTGCAATTGCGCAAACGGCTGGTGTCGAGTCTGCATTACATACTATGAAATAATCTGAAATTGCTGTTCCGATAGGCTTCAGGTCAAGCGATACTACATCCTGTCCTTTCTTTTCAAGCATCGCATCTGCAATGACCTTAAGTGCTTTATTGTCCATGTTTAGAATAAATGTTAAATTTGTGAAAATCCGCGCAAATATAAGCAAAATCCGCACCATGACAAAGAAGCATGACATTATATGGCTGGACAGCATCGATTCGACCAATGATGAAGCCAGAAGGCACATTTCTGAGCTTGACAATTTGTCAGTATTGTCAGTCTCTGACCAGACAGCAGGCAAGGGACAGAGGGGTAATTCGTGGTTGAGTACGGCGGGAGAGAACCTGACCTTCAGCATCGTTCTTAAGAATTCGCCGGATTGGAAAACAGCATACCTCAAGGCCTCTGACCAATATATCATAAGCAGAGTCACAGCCGAGTCCGTGGTGGATCTGCTGGCAAGATGTGGTATACAGGCATGGATCAAACAGCCTAATGATATCTATGTAGATGATATGAAGATATGCGGCATGCTGATAGAAAACGGCATAAGAGGTGACAGACTCGACTATAGCATAATAGGGATCGGGCTTAATGTAAACCAGACCTTGTTTGATCCGTCATTGCCCAATCCCATATCGATGTGTTCCATAACAGGCAGACGCTACTTCTTGCGTGACCTCTTGGACGAATTTATGGAAATATTTTCAGAAAAGATGTTGCTCAGCCTCGCATAGCTGCAATTACCTCAGCCGGATCTTCTGCCTGAAAGACAGCACTTCCCGCAACGAGAATTTCAGCTCCGCATTCAACAAGTCGCCCGGCGTTGGCTGCTGACACGCCTCCATCAATCTGAATCCTGCATGTCAGTCCTTGACGCAGGATTTCAGCCTTGAGTCTTGCAATCCTGTCATAAGTGTCTTCTATGAACTTCTGTCCTCCGAATCCGGCAAACACTGACATCAGCAAAAGATAATCGCATTTGGCAAGATAAGGGAAGAGCTCCTCGACTGCAATGTCAGGATTGATGGCAAGTCCGGGTGACATCCCTGCCTCCCTGATCTGATCCAGTACATCTGCAGGATTCTCTGTGGCATTGAGATGGAAACTCAGCATACTTACACCAAGTTTTGCGCATCTGTCCACGTATTTCTCCGGATTTACAATCATAAGGTGTGCATCCAGAGGTTTTTCAGCAAGCTTAGCTATCGCCTCCACTACCGGGAAACCATATGATATGTTAGGCACGAAGGTGCCGTCCATTATATCAAGGTGGAACAGGTCTGCATACCTGTTCACAAGCTGAACATCCTTCTCAAGATGAAGGAAGTCCGCAGCAAGCATTGATGGAGCTATCTGTATCATAAATCTATTTGTAATTGACTACAACATCTGTAAGAAGTGCAACAAATTTATCAAGAGAAGCCAGATCGAGACGTTCACCAGGAGCATGCACTCCCCTGAGGGTCGGGCCGAATGACACCATATCCAGTCCAGGGAACTTCTCGGTAAACAATCCGCATTCCAGACCGGCGTGTATTGCCTTGACCTTAGGATCAGTTCCGAAAAGCTTACGGTATGAGGCCACACATGCATCCCTTACAGGTGATTCAGCTGCAGGAGCCCATCCAGGGTACTCCCCTTCGTGCTTCACAATTGCTCCAGCAAGGACAAAGCATGCCTCCATCTTTGCTGCCGCTGCCCTACGGGCTGCTGTAACGCAGCTACGCTGGCTCGATCCGATACGTATCACTCCCGGAGCTGTCATCTTTACAGATGCAAGGTTTGTGGATGTCTCCACGAAATTCTCTATCTCCTGGCTCATTGCAAGCACTCCATGAGGGGAAGCGCAGAGAGCTGTAACGAGATTCCAAGCCGTCATCTCATCAATGACGCTTACAGGGGACTCATCTACATTCTCATAACCGACCTTGAGCGCTTTTTCGATCGCTCCATACTCTTCTGCCACATCTTCAGCGAATGTCTCGAGCCTTTCATTGATGATATCGAGGGTATCAGGTTCAGCAGCTATGACTGCTACGCATTCTCTTGCAATCGCATTGCGTTTGTTTCCGCCATCGATCGTAACCAGCTGCCAGTCAAGATCCAGAATGCTGTAAAGGAACCTTCCGAGAAGCTGAACTGCATTTGCGCGTCCTTTATTGATATCATCTCCGCTATGTCCGCCGACAGCATCCTTCACAAAGAGCTTCTGACATTCAAACCCTTCCTGAAGAGGCTCCTCCTTATAATGGAACTCCGCAGTCGTATCAAGACCTCCTGCACATCCGACAAAGATTTCTCCCTCATCTTCTGAATCAAGATTCATGAGCACCTTACCGCTGAAGAAACCCGGCTGCAACGCCATGGCACCGTCAAGACCTGTCTCTTCCGATGTAGTGAAGAGGCATTCGATCTTACCGCAAGGGATATCGCTGACAAGCATTGCCATCTGTGCCGCTACACCTATACCGCAATCTGCTCCGAGAGTCGTGTCAGGAGCGATCATCCAGCCGTCCTCGATGACATATCTGATAGGATCCTTCGTAAAGTCATGTTCAACACCTGCATTCTTCTCACATACCATATCTGTATGGCTCTGAAGCACGATAACAGGCACATCCTCATATCCGGGAGCTGCCTCCTTGACAATTAGTACATTTCCTGCTTCGTCAGTCTTGCATTCAAGCTTGTTATCTGCTGCAAATTTCTGAAGATATGCTATGATATGCTCCTCATGTCCCGATTCACGAGGAATCTTAGTGATTTCCTTAAAGAAAGAGAGTACTGTTTCTGAATTCATATGATTTATTTTTTGCATCAACAAATATAAATAAAAAATCCATTTCCGAAAGTCAGAAATGGATTTTATCTTTTCACAGGTACAAGGAGTTTCTCAATATCAGCAACATATTGCTTGAACACCTTGTCAGTTGACATGAGGTCTGTCACTGTCGTGCATGCATGGAGGACAGTCGCATGGTCCTTGCCTCCGATCTCAGCTCCGATTGTAGAAAGTGAGCAGTTCGAGATATGCAGCCGGGACATATACATCGCAATCTGTCGTGCCTGAACTATCTGACGCTTGCGGGTCTTGGAAAGAAGTTCTTCCTTTGATATCTTGAAGTAATCGCAGACAATACGCTGCACCTTATCGATGGTGACATCATTCTGCTCTTCTCCGACGATCTTGTCAGTAATGCTTTCTGCAAGTCCCACAGTAATCTCCCTATGTGCGAGGGTCGCGTTAGCAAGAAGAGATATCAACGCGCCTTCAAGTTCGCGGAAGTTTGACTTGATCCTCTGTGCCAGGAACTCAAGTACCTCATCCTTAAGCTGGATACCTTCTCTGTCAGCACGTGCCTTGAGCATTTCAAGCCTTGTCGCATAATCCGGCTTCTGAAGTTCGACTGAAAGTCCCCACTTAAGTCTGGAGAGAAGTCTTGCCTCGAAGTTCTCAAGCTCTGCTGGAGCTCGGTCTGATGTAAAGATCAGCTGTTTGCCTGACTGATGCAGATGATTGAAGATGTTGAAGAATGCATTCTGGGTACTCGGACCTACCAGATCCTGGATATCATCCATGATGAGCACATCCATCTTCTGATAGAATGCAATGAAGTCTGTAAACTTGTTCTTGACATTGACAGCATCCATGAACTGAGTCTTGAATCTGCTTGCAGGAACATAAAGCACCACAAGATCAGGATACTTCTTCTTGATTGCAATACCTATGGCCTGAGCGAGGTGTGTCTTTCCAAGTCCTGGACCTCCGAAAATGAAGAGTGGATTGAAAGGTGTCTTTCCAGGAGCCGCGGAAATACTCTCTCCGGCTGTGAATCCCATCCTGTTGCACTCACCTACCACGAGGTTCTCGAAACAATATACAGGGTTCAGCTGAGGATTGACCTGTATCCTCTGCATGCCAGGGAACACAAATGCTCCAGGGTTGTTGCCTCTTGCATACGTCTCTACTGATATAGTCTTGTTGACAGGCACATTGCCATGAGCAGCCGGATACTGAAGCGGCTGTGTCTTCTGGACTGGCGCTATTACATATCTCAGACGAGCTGCGACACCGAGTTCTTTCTTCAATGCAGCCTTGAGGATATCAAGATACGCATCTTCAAGGTACTCACGGAAAAACTCTGACGGAACCTCGATCTTAAGCGTAGATTCTTCGAGGGCTATCGGCCTGATAGGCTTAAACCACACGGAGAACTGCTTTGGATCGATGTTCTGTCCTATGAAATGAAGACAGTTATTCCAAACAGATATGTGTCTTTCCGTAGTCATCAAGTGATTTTAGTTCAGTTTTAGACGCTTTGTCAAATTCGGCTACAAAGATGAGGAAAAAAAAGTAATAAAAAATAAAAATATCTATTGCTTTTTAATTTTATTTTACAGGCAATTAAATATTATTTTGAGCCGATACATTTTATCTAAACAATTGAATTACAGGTATTTACAACAGTACAAAACCTGTAATTCATTGTAATATAAGGCTTTGATTATTTAGAATAATTTTAAATAACTAAAACCGTGATTTTTCGTTTGTCAAAGCGCTTAGAAGACGGAAATTCTTATAAATTTCTTTGGATTTTCTTCGATTTTTCTGACAAGCGAATCAACATCATTCAAGAGTTCATCGAAAGAGTTATAAACAGAATCATCAACAAGAAGCTTTCCTAACGTTCCGTCAGGATCATCAATTTTTTGAAGAAGTGACTTGAATGATTCAATAACTCCGATGATATCAGCTTCATCAAGCTTACCGACTATCGAGCCGACTTCATACATGGTGCTGTCTAACTTTTCAGCAACAGGAGCAAGCTTGGTAGAAAGTGTTGAAAGATTACTGATAAAGTTCTCCAGTTCCTTTGATTTTCCATTCAGTCCTGAAGCTATATCACGCACATCGGCCATAGTTGACTCTAGATGTTTCAAAGTGGCATTGACATTTGCCTTGTTGGCCTCGCTCAAGATGCTGTTTATCCCAGAAACAGTCACGTTCAAGCTGTCAAGAGTATTTCCGACCTTCTTCATAAGCGGACCGAGTTCAGCAGTCAGCCCATCCATGAGACCTGACTCGAATGCCGGAGCCAACCTTGCACCGTCTGATACATATTCAACAGCTTCTCCCATGTCGATCTTCACGCCTTTGCCTCCCATGATATCCACTGAATATATGGTCATCCTGGAATCTGTAGGAATCCTGAATTCTTTCATTACAGAACAGACGACATCGAAGGAATCTGTCCTATGATCATATGATACCTCTACAACCTTACCTGCATTATATCCTTTTATATATACAGGTGCAGAGGCCACAAGCCCTTCTACATTGGCAAATGATGCCGTAAGTTCGATCTCCCTGTTGAGCAGATCCTCTCCACGGAGAAAGTTTATCACAAAAAATGATATCACGAATACGACGACCGCGAATAAGCCGACTTTAAGTTCTTTTGACATGTTCATATCTGTCTTAATTTTCAATAATCCTGGTTACAAAGGCTTCAGGAAAACATTTCCTCACCTGGGAAAGTTGTCTTGAGGCCTCATCTTTCGTGGCATGGCGTCCCACAAGATATTTATACAGACTGCTGCCTTCCATTCTGTATGTATGTGCATTCAAGCCCTTGAGGGCCGGGTCATTCTGCTTGAGAAGCTTGCCGGAACTCATTATCTGTATGGTATAATATTCCTTTGCGGCAGGCTCCGCCTGAGCATCAGCAGCCGGTGCCGGCTGCGGCAGCTGTTCCGCTACAGAAACATTCATGGAACCGTCATATTGGGTCTTGTATGCCTTGAAAGCCTGAAACAGGCGCTCGGCAATCTCTTCCTGACCAGACTTCGAAGCAAGATACTTGTATTCAGCCGAATTGCTGATGAACGCAAGTTCGAGAAGCACGGCCGGCATATTCGCCTCTACGAGTACCTGAAAGACGTCCTGATCTATAGGGATCCTGCGAGGCTGCAGAGGTGCTTTCATAAGTTTGTCAACAACTTCGGCAGCAAAGAGCAGGCTGCTCTCGTAATGAGCCTTCCATTGAAGAGCATATCCTATATAAGCCTCAGGCGTATTGGGATCGAAGTGCTTATATCTGGTTTCGTAGCCTTCCTCCATTATAATCACTTCATTTTCACGCTGTGCAACAGACATGTTTTTTTCAAAATAGTCAGTCGTGTTGCTTTTTCTATCTGACTTCTGTCCAAGAATATGGACTGAACTTCCTTTTGCACTCTTGTCAGAGTTGCTGTTGCAATGGATGGAAATGAAAAGATCAGCATCATTGTTCCTCGCCACCATCGCCCTGTCATGAAGACCTATGAACTTGTCTGTGGAACGGGTATAGATTACCTTCACCCCAGGATAAGCAGCCTTGATCTTTTCACCGAAGAGCTTGGAGACGGATAGGACCAGATGTTTTTCGGCAGTCGATGCTGTCTGACCGGGAGCGCCGGGATCCTTTCCACCATGCCCCGGATCTATCACCACTGTAGTGAGACCGAGTCCCCCTCCATTGTTCTGCCCTGCCAGCACTTGAGCTGAAAGCAAAAGGCAAAGAAACATCATTAAGGTCAGAATATCTATTTTACGCATCATATGGAGGGTCAGTTTTGCAATAATTGAAAATATATTCTAAATTTGCGGATTGCAAAAATAGCAAAAACTTACGAATAAAAGGAAAATACAGGACTATTTGTCAATGTCACTATATTATAAAGGTATAAAAAGGTTATTGGAGAAATGGGGGCTTGTTGCAGTCATGCTGCTGGTCCTCAGTACTTTCACTCTATCATCACAGGATGACAGGCGTGAAAGGAGACTCCGTAGAGAGAACCTTGAGATCAAAGACCTGCCAGATTCCGTAGTGACTCCTGAATTATCCGATTCGGCACGTGCAGTACGCGATTCCATTCATAGAGCCGACTCACTCCATGCCATAGACTCCGTAAACATGCTGCATAAGAGCTCGCTCGAAGCCCCTGCATTCACAACTGCAAGGGACTCCATCATTGAAGATTTCAGTGACGGAAAGCAGATGATATACTATTATGGTGATGTCAGCGTGACATATGGCAACATGAAGCTGACAGCCGACTATATGGAATACGACCTGAAGACATCAACACTTTATGCGCGCGGCACCAAGGATCCGGCGACAGGTGAAGTAAAGGGTCAGCCGGTGATGGAGCAGGGAAAAAGCTCATATACCATGGAGGAGGTCAGATATAACTTCAATACAATGAAGGCCAGGATCACCAACATGGTGACACAGGAGCAGGACGGTATCCTCCATGGAAAGAACATCAAGATGATGCCGGACCGTTCCATCAACATGACAAACGGAAAATATACAGTCTGCGACTGTCCGGAACCTCATTATTATCTGCACCTGACAGCAGCCAAGGTGATGACCAAGCCGACTCAGAAGACAGTGTTCGGACCGGCCTACCCTGTAATTGCTGACGTTCCTCTTCCTATCGGACTACCTTTCGGATTCATCCCTAAACGTCCGGACAGAGCGACAGGTATCCTTTTCCCGACTTTCGGAGAGGAGACAAAGCGAGGCTTCTATATGCGTGATGCCGGTATGTATTTCGTGATCGGAGACTATTTTGACATTGCACTTACCGGAGACATCTATACATTAGGATCATGGGCTGTTGACCTTAACTCAAGATATAAGGTCAACTACAAGTGCAACGGTAGTTTCTCACTCACCTATTCAAACGACCAGGTGGGAGAAAAAGGAAGTGCAGACTTCCAGCAGATGAGAAACTTCGGTGTGCGCTGGAGTCACTCTCAGGACCCGAAGGCACGTCCCGGAACCAGTTTCACTGCATCGGTGAACTTCTCCAGCCCCTCGAACAACAGATACAACTCGACATCCGTTACCGAGGCCCTTCAGAACCAGATATCATCATCAATATCCTACTCAAGGAACTGGGGCGGAAAGGTAAACCTCTCAATCAATGCGCTGCATAATCAGAACTCACGAGACAGTTCATATACCTTCACGCTTCCTAACGTGACGCTCTCAGTCAGCCGCTTCTATCCATTCAAGCAGAAGAACAGGGTCGGAAAGGAGAAATTCTATGAGAAATTCTCACTCGGATACAATACATCATTCCAGAACAAGATCGGATTCAAGGCAAGCGAATTCAACAAGCCTGGATTCTGGGACAAGTTCCAGAATGGTATGACTCACTCCTTCCAGATAGGTCTGCCTAACTTTACGCTCGCAAAGTATATCAACGTCACTCCGAGCGTATCGTATGGAATGAACTGGTTCTTCCGAAAGACTGAAAAGGAATATAATCCTGATACAGGCAAAGTCGATGACATCAAGGGAAAATCATTCGGAACATTCGGAGCTACTCACAATTACTCCGGAAGCATATCCATGTCGACACGAATATATGGTATGTTCAACTTCGGAAAACATAGGAAGCTTCAGGCCATAAGACATGTGGTTTCTCCAAGTTTATCGGCATCATTCAGCCCTGAAAAAGGAACATACTTCAATGGTTGGAGGACATTGACATATGTCGATCATAACGGTACTGTCAGGACACAGGACTATAACATTTATGCCGGAAACATAGGTTCATATCCTGGCAAGGGAAAGACTGCCAGTCTTAACTTCTCGCTTGCGAATAACTTCGAAGCAAAGGTCAGAGACCTCAGGGATACCACCGGTACCGGTACCAAGAAAGTCAAGCTCATCGATAACCTGAACTTCAATACCGGCTACAACTTCCTGGCAGAGGAATTCAACATGAGCAATGTGGGAGTCACAATGAGTACATCCATCTTCGGAAAGCTCGGTATCAACGCGAATGCCAATTTCGACCCATATGCCATGGAGGTACAGGATAAGAGGGTTGTAAGAGTCAATAAGTTCGCTCTGACCCAGGGGCAGGGACTTCTCAGACTGAATACAGCCAGTGTATCACTCTCCTACTCGCTATCAGGAGACGGAAAGATAAACGGAAACGATGGCACCCAGCAGGCTGGCGGCAATCCTGCGGACCATTACACCAGAATATACTATCATCCTGTTACAGGAGAGTATATCCCAGGCGGCTATCTATATTATATGAATCCGAATGTACCATGGTCGATCAACTTCAACTACTCGTTCAGCTACAGGCCTACATATCAGTTCGCCAACGAACAGATGACGAAGGTAAAGAATTTCACTCAGACTTTGGGACTTAACGGAAACATAAAGCTGACGCCGAGACTTTCGATGCAGATGAACACCAACTTCGATATCATGGCCCTCAAGATGAGTGCGACCCAGCTCAGTGCGACTTATAATCTGCACTGCTTCAACATAAATGTATCCTGGGTGCCAAACGGTAAGTGGGAATCGTGGAGCTTCAGAATCCAGGCAAATGCAGCCGCTTTGGCAGACCTCCTGAAATTCAAGAAGAGCAGCAGTTACTGGGACAACGGATTTTAACAGATAAAAATGTCGGACTCATTTGCAGTTCGACATTTTTTATCTATATTTGTGTGTTCCAAATGCACTTTTGGAATATGCACATTCATTTTTGCAAGAAATTTGCACATCTCATCCCGTGTATCGGGAAATCCCAGAAATTAATCTTTTAAATAAAGTTATGCATAACAAGAATGATCTGAAGGAGATGGATTTGGAGCAGCTCCGTTCCATTGCATCAGAACTTAATGTAAAAGGCTTCAAGCGTATGGAAAAGGAGGATCTCGTATATGCGATCCTCGACCATGAAGCTGCTATAAATGCCAAGAATGCGCCAGAAAAGCCAGAGAAGAAGAAAGTACGCGGACGTCCTAAAAAGGAAAAGGCTGCAGATGTAAAGGTAGGGACGAAAGTTGAAACACAACCTGAGGCAAAAGCTGAAACAAAGGTTGAAAAGTCTGAATCAAAGACTGATAAGCCAGAACTGACAGAAGAAAAGACCGCAGTTGCAGAGAAGACTGCTGTAGCAGATAAGCAACAGACTGGAGACAAACAGCCTAAGAAGCGTGGCCGTAAGCCTAAGAAGGAGCAGCCTGCCAAGGTAGAAGAAACTGTACAGCCTGCAATAGCTGAAGATGTCGCTGTCACACAAGATGTAAAACCTGAAGAAAAGCCGGCAGAACAGTCTGAGCAGCAGGGACAGCAACCAAGACAGAAGAGGGCACGTATAAGCAAAGGACAGAAACCTGCTGAAGAGGTAAAGCATGATAAGCCGGAGCAGAAGCAGAAGAAGCAGGAGCCTGCAGAACAGGCGACTGAGCCGAAACAGGAAGACAAGCAGCAGCCTGAGCAGAAGAAAGAGGCGAAGATAGAGTTTGAAGGTGTAGTGGAAGCCACAGGCGTTCTGGAAATCATGCCTGACGGATATGGATTCCTCAGGTCATCTGACTACAACTACCTTAACTCACCTGACGATATCTATGTATCACAGTATCAGATAAAGCAACATGCACTGAAGACAGGTGACACAGTTACGGGAGAGATCCGTCCTCCGAAGGTCGGCGACAAGTACTTCCCTCTCGTCAGGATAAAATACATCAACGGACGCACTCCGGAATTCATACGTGACCGTATTCCGTTCGATTACCTCACTCCGCTTTTCCCTGATGAGAAGTTCAATCTGCTCGGACATGGACACAACGACATGTCATGCCGCATCGTGGATATGTTCACTCCTATCGGAAAGGGACAGCGCGGTCTTATCGTAGCTCAGCCAAAGACAGGTAAGACAATGCTCCTTAAATCAATTGCAAATGCAATTGCTGACAACCATCCTGAGGTATATATGATCGTTCTCCTCATAGACGAGCGTCCGGAGGAAGTTACAGACATGGCTCGCAGCGTAAAGGCTGAAGTTGTGGCTTCAACATTCGATGAGCCGGCAGAACGTCATGTAAAAGTTGCCAACATGGTACTTGAAAAGGCAAAGAGAATGGTTGAATGCGGCCATGATGTCGTGATTCTTCTTGACTCGATCACGCGCCTTGCACGTGCCTACAATACAGTTCAGCCTGCTTCTGGTAAAGTACTTTCCGGCGGTGTGGATGCAAATGCTCTCCATAAACCTAAGAGGTTCTTCGGAGCTGCGCGTAACATTGAGAACGGAGGCTCACTTACCATTCTTGCGACTGCGCTCACTGAGACCGGCTCAAAGATGGACGAAGTTATCTTCGAGGAATTCAAGGGAACAGGCAACATGGAACTTCAGCTTGACAGAAGACTTGCCAACAAACGCATATTCCCTGCTGTTGATGTCACATTGTCAAGTACACGCCGTGACGACCTCCTTTACTCCCCTGCAATCGCAAACAGAATCTGGATCATGCGCAAGTTCCTTGCAGATCTCAACTGCATTGAAGCGATGGAACTTCTCCAGAACAGGATGCAGAGATACGGCACCAATGATGCCCTCCTGCAGAATATGGATAAGGAAGACTGATAATAAAAAACCGGATGTGTATCATCCGGTTTTTTTATTATTACTCGTTATCTGGAAATAGGAATATCCCTGATTTCAAGAAGGGAGACGCCGTATGTCGTGCCTTCATCCAATCCTCTGAAATTCATCTTCAGGAGTTTGATCTCTGACACAGATTCATCGACATTGACCAGGCGTACCCTGAATTTCACCGGAATACCCGTAGGGAGGGCGAAAGGTCTGGCTGAGAGGGATGGTACGAAGGTATCATCAGCAATCTTCACTGAGGATATTCCGCCGCCCGGCTTATAGATGTTACCCTGATCATCATATACTACTGTAACATAGTTCTCATATCCAGCCATCATTTCAGATGCAAGGCTCAGACCCTGTACATCTTTACCTGAATTGTTCGTCATGGTAAAATCAACATATGCAGATGTTCCGCTGGCATTACATCTGGTCAATCTAATATCCATGTCAGGAACGCTGAATCGGATCGATACGTTCTCATATGACACCGGCTTTGGTGCAGATATTTCCGGCACAGAAGCGGCAGGATCCGCTTGTGACTGCTGCGGAGCAGCATGAACTGCCGGTTTCGGTTGAGGAGCGACTGCTTCAGCAGGAGCGTTCTCCTTGGTCTGCGGGACAGGCTGGTTGGTCACAACAGCCTGTGGAGCAGGAGCCGGCGCCTGAGGCTGATCCAAAGGCTGGGGACTCACACCGGAGCCTGATGACCTTGGGAATATCAGTGCAAGCATTACTGCAAGTGCAACGGCGCATATCATTGCGATACTTTTATAGAAGGACTTTCTGGCAGTCTTGTCAAGCATAGCATCCATGCTGTCTCTCAAGAGTTTCTCGACAAGTCTTTCCAGTTCCGTGTCATCTTCATATTCATTATAATACTGGTTCAGGGTTGAAACCTTGGCTCTAAGCGCATCCAGATCGGAATTCCTTACTGAACTCTTCTTGGAAAGGACACATATCTGCGGACGCTTTTTCCTGTCATAAGTCTGATATGCTACATTGAACTCATCCAGAGTAATGCCACCTGCCTTGTTCTCAAAGACAAAGATGACGAGGTCCGCATGACTTCTTATAAACTCATCATAATTGCTCTGCTGACCATTCTTGTCGAACGTAAGGCCAAAATTCTCGAAAGAATATACGGACAGGTTCACCTTCCTGTTCTTTCTTTCATAATCTGTAGCCAGATTCGAAGCCACATCCCTGATCAGTGTCCTTTGGGATTTCAAAGCCTTCGATCCAGCTATGAATATCTTCAGTTCTGCTCGCATATAAAAAAGATTGTGTCTACAAATTTAACATTTTTGCAGACACAATACAATTTTAGGAGCATCTATTTATTTCTTGTGATGTTTCATGTCTTTTCTGAAGTCATCCTTTATCTTATGGCCATCTTCCTTCATCTTATCGTTGTAATTCTTCACATCCTGCTTGGCTTTGGCAATCTGATTATCAAACTTCTCCTTCAGCTGTTCTTTTGTGAGGCCTTTAGTTTCAAGCTCATACTGCTGTTCCTTAAGGTTATATTTGACCTGCTCGTTGAAAAGTTCAATATTATCATATAGCTCAGCCTTTTCAATTCCCCTACGATAGTGGCGGAGCGCCATCATCTGGTTAGGGAATGTATATATCCTTTCTGCTTCCACGCACACATCGCCATCAAATGTGTAACTCTTGACATCGATGATTCCGTCGAAAATATGCGTGTAGACGACTGTATTACCGATAAGGTCTACCCTTTGTACGTCGGGACTGCGGTGACGGACAGCCTGATCCATGAATTCTCTTTCCTGACGCATGCGCTCATCAAGAACTTTCCTTTCTTCCTTGACAGGGTTATCCTTGCAACTTGCCATGGCAACCATTCCTGCCACCAATGACACTACGAAAACTAACTTTCTCATAACACTTTTATTTAAATTGTATCATGAGAATGTCAACTTCCGTGCCTTTCGCTCTTTTAATGACCGTTCATGCAAGATGATGCCACTTCTGATACCATGCCTTGTACGAAACCGATCAGGTCACGGGGCGCAATCTCTATCTGAAGTCCTCTGACACCTGCACTTACATAGATGGTATCGTGGTCATTTGCAGTGCTATGAAAATAGGTAGGAAAACGTTTCTTCATCCCTATCGGGGAGCATCCGCCACGTATATAGCCGGTCACCTGAAGAAGATCCTTCATCGGAATCATTTCCACCTTCTTGTTTCCGGAGACCTTTGCCAACGATTTCAGATTTACTTCGCAGTCGCCGGGAATCACGCAGACTATATACCCGGACCTATCACCATGCAGGACCAGGGTCTTGAAGACTCTGGATATATCCTGTCCAAGACTGTCTGCCACATGCTGAGCGGCCAGATCGTTCTCATCGAACTCGTACGGAATCAGATTATACTTGATGCCCGCCTTGTCAAGAAGGCGGGCAACATTGGTCTTTTCTGTTTTCTTGGCCATATCAATACTGATCCCAGCTCTTGATCTGAACGTCATCGATTGACATCGAACAGAATGCACGGATAAAGGCTGTAGCCAGACGCGCATTTGTGATAAGCGGAATATTGTAGTCTATGGCTGCTCGGCGAACATAGTATCCGTTAGTAAGCTCCTTGTGAGAGAAGTTCTTAGGGATGTTGATCACCAGATCAAGCTCCTTGTTAGCAAGCATTTCCATAGCCTGTTTGTATTTGCCTGCAAGCTCCGGATCCTGGGCTTCGTTAGGCCAGATCACACGTTCTGTAGGAACACCGTTCTCTGTAAGGTACTTCGATGAACCTTCAGTTCCGTAAAGCTTATATCCTCTTTCATGGAGGAGTTTACATGCATTGAGAAGATCTGCCTTCTGAAGCGGATTTCCTGAAGAAATCAGGATATTCTTCTTAGGAATTTCATAACCTACTGAAAGCATTGAGTTCAGGAGAGCCTCATTGAAGTCGTCACCAAGGCAGCCTACCTCACCTGTTGAATGCATGTCCACACCGAGAACAGGGTCGGCCTGCTGGAGGCGCGAGAATGAGAACTGAGAAGACTTGATACCTACATAGTCAAGGTCGAATGCAGACTTGCGCGGAGCAGCCGGCTTAAGACCGAGCATAGCCTTGGTCGCAAGTTCTATCATATTGATCTTAAGAACTTTAGATACGAACGGGAAGCTACGCGAAGCACGGAGATTACACTCGATCACCTTGATATAGTTGTCCTTTGCAAGGAACTGCATATTGAATGGTCCTGTAATCTCAAGAGCCGCAGCCACCTTCTTAGCGATTTTCTTGATCCTGCGCACAGTCTCAACATAAAGTTTCTGTGGAGGGAACTGGATTGTTGCGTCTCCTGAGTGCACACCGGCAAATTCAACGTGCTCTGAAATTGCATATGCTATCACCTCGCCTCCATCTGCTACTGCGTCGAACTCTATCTCCTTGCAGCGCTGCATGAACTCAGACATCACAACAGGATGTTTCTCAGAGACTTCCGCTGCAAGACCAAGGAAGTTACGAAGTTCTTCATGGTTGTAGCATACGTTCATAGCTGCACCGGAAAGCACATATGAAGGACGGACAAGTACAGGGAAACCGACCTGCTCGATGAACTGATCCACTTCTTCGAAGTTTGTGAGCTCCTTCCACTTAGGCTGATCGATGCCGAGAGCATCCACGATTGATGAGAACTTATGTCTATCCTCGGCCTTATCGATAGATGTAGCCTTGGTTCCAAGTATGTTGACCTTGTTCTGAT
>JAEIGA010005530.1_pt1 | contig 19306 bp, 21 predicted proteins | sample 9270691 | NCBI WGS metagenome assembly JAEIGA01 (sample SAMN17057246, study PRJNA624740) | gut metagenome | biome: biome; isolation source: fecal sample | host: Bos grunniens | place: China: Xizang | collected 2019 | reverse complement strand
GCTATTTTGCAGTACTGCCCTGCCGTATGATTCTTTCACTAATGCAAGTGCAACACAGTTGTATCTCGCTCCAAAAATAACAAATACAGACTCATAGGGAGCAAGATGAATATCGATAGATGTTTTTTTATTATTATGAGACCAACTATAGGTATTTTTTACTGGATGATAAAGTACGGCAACAATGTCAGCATCACGGAACCTTGCTGAGAATTGTTGTGCTTTGTCCGTTTGATTTGCTAAGAAATAAATGTGATACTCATCATCAATTCGATGTGTATAGGCGATACCCTCCGGCAAAACCACATCAGGGGCAATACCCTTCAGCGAGGTTTCTTGGTAGGGCTTGTCAATAATCTGCACACCCTGAAGACGCAATTGAGATATCTTCGCTTTTGCCTCTTCTGAGACGAGAGCCCCTTGAGGAATCACCAACACCTTATAATTAAATGGTTGTGTGAGCAAGGCATCCTTGTTCATCGAGTCATACTGATATCCGTGTAGAGGATTCACCCAGTCTTTCAGATCAAGGATGTTGGCAGAGTGGCGCACACCCACAGGCGACTCCTCCATAGGTTGCCCCACATTGGCAAGACGCTTGCACTCAGAAGCGATACGCTCTGCACCAAACAAGCCTGGTAACATGGGCACCACCTTATCAGGCGTCAAAGCACGACTTGGCATCTCTTCGCCCGTATAGACAGCAATGTCAATAACAGGTTTGCCCTTCTGCAAAAGTGTCTGACAACAGGTGATGTAATCTACAAAGGCCTTTGCTTCCGGGAACCACGTCTGGTCGCGCTGGAAGAAAAGTCCGATTCCATCGAGCGTCATGCCTGGCTTCTTGTCGAGCCAAGGATTATGGGTGTTGACGTGGAAGAACAAGCGATTCATGCCAAGGGCAAAGTTGCGATCCAATAGCGGCTTCACCACTGCTGGCGTCTCGTCCCATACACCACGAACCTCTGTGAATCCCTCTGCCTGAATGATATTCTTGCCATAGACGTGGGCTCCACTGATGGCATCGAGCATATCGTTGGGCTTATCATGTGTGGGGGAGTTAAGCCAGAATTCGCCCATGGGAATGTCTGCATAGCGATAGTGACTCATTCCGTCGCTCATCATCGTGGGGGCTACACTTTCTGTAGAGAGCTGAACACCATACTCATGGGCACAATCGCGAACAGTCTTGAAGAACACTTCATTCTTAAGTTCATCGATGGTCTGACGGACATCTCTGAGAACCTGCTCACTCTTGGCAGCACTCTCTATGGGAATACCCACCATGACGGGCAACCAAGGAATGAGGTCGTAGCCACGTCGTTTCTGAAACTCTTCAGCAAAATTCTTGCTCCAATTCTGCGAACCACACTCCCAGGAGTCGACATGCATATACTTCACCACATCGGCAAATGGGCGTTTTTTGAATTCACCAAACCAGCTGGCAACCTGTTTTCTGACAGCAGCTTCAGAGAACTTGTCGCATTCTAAACCTTTGCCGCCTCCTGCTGTAGCATTAGTATGACCTGTCGAAGTGTGACCAATACGAACAATAAGCCAGTTGCCATCTGGCAATGGTTCTGCCAATCGTCCGTTTTTTATCTCTATGCGAAGAATATCCTTTAACTTTGTGCAGTCTTCATCAGGGATTTCCTCTGCCGAGGTCTCAGGGGCAATGCGCCATACAAGACCGCTCTTGCCTTCCCATTGGTTCAAGCGGACTGCATCGCTCAGACGGATATCACGTAACCTCAGCACAGGCTTCCACTTGGCAGCATCCAGATCTTCTGCACCAGGTTCCGTGCCTTCAGGTGTCCATTCGAAACGGAAATAGCGACCATCAGTCTTGGGGATGGTATAGGTGAAGTTATAGTCAGTATTCTGCCAACCCTGACGTGGGGGCTCAAACTGCTTCACCAAAGTAAACTCCTTGCCATCAGCACTTGCCAGCATCCTGAGACGTTGTGACTGGATGTTATTGCCTGAGGGAACAATCTCTACGCTACGGAAAGTGGCAATGTCAGGATATTCGTATTGAATCCAACCTGGCTCTGAAGCTCGGAAAATGCCCTTTTCATCGCGAGTCACAGTAGGAGAACAGGTGATGACAGGCTGGGCTGAAGCAGGATTTATACACAAAGGACAGCCATCAGAAGGGATAGCGAAGCAGGCAATATCTTCATAATAACCTTCGTAACCAGCTGGTTGCATAAGGATATAGCGCTTGCCTGTACCTCCTGTGACATTAGTCTGCATAGAAACAACCTTTTGCATCGACTCGCGCGGGCTAATCCAAGGGCCACCAGCCAATGCAAAGCCGTCACAGACGTGAATACCCATTTCCAAGGCGAGTGAGTCTGACTGTTGCATAGCATAGTCGACCATTTCCCAGAAACGTGGTGACAGCTGTTGGGCCTCACCGTTATACTCCGGTTTTTCCTGAGTACCTCGAATAGGCATCAGGTAACAACCTCCCAAGCCAACATCCTTCATCGCCTGAAGATCGGCCTTGATACCTTTTTCTGATACTGCTCCATACATCCAGTACCAGAAAGTCCAGGGCTTGGTTGTATCAGTACTGCTTACTCCTAACGAAAAAAGGATAGTGGTAAAAAAAAGAAGGAGACGTCTCATATTATTCGAATCTTAAGATAGCACTAATGTTCCCTTGGCCCATTGCCCAGCATGGCTGTGCAGAAGGACCGTTCAGGTCGGTGGTGTTTACTTTATTTCGAACAGCAGGAATTACTCGAAGAATTGAGATCCCTGTTTCTGGCAAATCGTATAGCAAGTGATCGCGTCCATCACGTGGAGTGAAAACACCTACGTATAGGGGGGCTTGGAGACTATGGGATGGAGAAATGCCGATGGCACCCTCGTCGGTTAGCAGTTGCATCCACTCAACGCCAGCGAAATAGCCCTTGAACTCGGGGTACTCCCAACTTTCTCCAGGAATAGGGTCGTTGTAGTCTGTCTGCCAGTAGCCGTACTGTGGACCATCCATACGATTTCCCCACACACGGTAAGGTCCTCTGCCTACCCAGCGTTTGCTCTTGACGAGTGACTCTGGATAATCGAAGCTGATGCCCATGAGATCAACTACACCATTGAACATGGCATTGGCTGAAAGCAGAACACTGCCGTCATCGAAGAATCGCCAGTCAACTGTCTGTCTTCCCTGCCATTCTTTCTTTTTGCCGCTGGCGGCGGGCGGGCGGGTGGGAACGACAGCGGCAAAATAAACAAAAAGAAAAACCTCAGCCGCTGCTGAGGTACCAACATAACAATTAAGATTATTCTTGGTAAAAACCTAATCTATCGCCAATTCATTATTTTCCTAATCGTATGATTATTTCAGTTATTAACTAAACCTTGTGCCATTCTATATCCTTATATTCTTCATGTGCATTAAAACACGGACAATCCTTAGCGCCGTATTCATTATGGCCATGGATTGAAGCTCTGTACTTAAATGCCAGGTCCTTTAAAAGCTTACGCAAAGACTCTTTCTGTGCTTTTGTACGAGTATCTGTGTTATTTCCATTCTGGTCAACACCTCCTATATAACATACACCTATTGAATGCCTATTATGACCATAACAGTGAGCGCCAGCTCTGTAATCCGGCCTACCCTTCTCTATGAAACCATTTAACCTGATTACATAATGATATCCGACGTCTGCCCAATGATTGTCTCTAACATGCCAATTACGCAACTCTTTGACACCGATATCCACCTTAGGTTTCGTCGCTGAGCAATGTACTATTATCTCGTTTATTTTCCTTATCACGATACGAAGATCCAAATTGGTTGAGTTTATAATCTATACCTATTATTGAGGCGGTCAAAATCAGGAATTGGGCAACAGTCATACAAACACCTGCAGCGATATCGTGATCTTCATGTATGGCCATACCCAGAAACGCTAATATAGTAGCCACTGAAAATGATGCAGAGGCTAGGTACATTTCATATTTTCTATTGTGAAAAGCCATCTTTTTTTCGAATACCCGCCCGCAAGAGTTTGCGGGCGGGCTAATTTCAGAACATAGATTAATTCACTTCAGAACAGAGGTTACTCCATGTCACCACCTCCACTAGCAGTAACCCTTACGGTAAGTTGAGCAACTGAGCTGGAAACACCATCCTTGATGGCGATAGCCTTAACAGTTGTCTCCTCGTTAACCGTTACGGTAGCTGTGTACGGAGTGCTACTTGCAGTAGGAGTAGAACCATTTGTGGTGTAGTAGATGCTAGCACCTGAAGGACCTGTGATTGAGAAGGTGTTTGAACCATTACTTGGTGTGCCCTGGGTTATATTAGGCGCAGCAACTGTTACGGGAGTTTCACCAGCTTGGTAATAAACTGTGCCCTTAACAGACTTAACAATTCCACCTACCACGAAGTAAATATGGTACGTAACATCTGCAGCCATGGTGATTGAGCCACTGTTAGCCCCGTTAGTGAGGTTAACTGTCAGATCGCCACTCTGAGCAGCTGCTGTCTGACCTACAGTGTAACTACGTGGAGCGAACAGGAGAATAGCCTGGTCTCCACTGGTAAGATCCTGTACAGATGCCTCGACAGTCTGCGAAGGAGTGCTAAATACCTTTGATCCGTTCAAAGCTGACTGACCACCTATACGAAGAGTAACCAACTGAGCCTCGGCAGTTGTAGAACCGCCATCGGTTGAATTACCTGCGTTCAGGTTATCCGCATTGTTCAGGTAGTAATCAGATGCAAAATCGATACCACCGCTATAGAATGCGTTCAGTGCAGAAAGCAGATCGTACTGACCATAGAGTGCAACATCTGGAGTTACATAAAGAGCAGCATTACTGCGCAGCCATGAACCATCAGCCTTCTGACGGCTAACGATAATTGCAGAAGCAACTGGAATACCAGAGCCAACAGAGAACAGCAGACTACCGTCTGAGTACATAACACGTGCGAAAGAGCCGTTGTTACGCTCGTTAGGATAGTTGACTGCATCGTCAATAAACAGAGGACTTGACAAAGGAGCAGAGATGCCCTGGTTGTCCTGAGGATCAAGAATGATGCGGTTGTAACCGAACATTATCCCCTGGACATCATCATGTGTCATCTGGATAAATGTTATCTGATCGCCCCTCTGAAGATTGAAAGCCTCAATGAAACTCTCGTATGTCAGTTCTGCAGGAGCACCCGGAAGGTTGAGAACTACACAGGCCTCTCCGTCATTGTTATTAGCAAATGCTGCCGGAATGATTGGATTCAGAGAACCCATAGAAACTACGAACGGGTTAATTGCTAGCTCCTTAGAGCCGAGAGGAGTGAACGAGTAGATACCGTTCAGAGAGCCCTGCTGCTGCTGATAAGCAGAAACAGTACGACGCAGACGATTGAGGTTGGTTGACATGAATGCCGACATGGTCTGCTGACCTACCTGAACACCTTCAAAAGAGTGGTCTACAATAGCGATCATCTTGCTGTAAGCCTGAGCAACAGTGTTAAGAATGATACGCTGTACGATCTGTGCCTCAGACTGCGGATTCTTCACAACTGCTGCACGCGCGCGAACTACCTGCTGGCCGTTATTACGAGAGAATACGAGATCACCGATCTTACCTCTAGCCTGACCAAGCAGCATATTACCTTTTGCCATAGAAAGAAAAATTTTTAATTAGATTATGTTTGAAGGAAGAAAATCCGCCACCTTTCGGAGTGCTTAACACTCTGCAAATATAATCATTTTTTTAAATAGGAGTTAAATCGGAGTTAAGTCGGAGTTGCTTTAGAGTTATTTATTATAGTTTTTTAACCTCGTTAACAATTAGTTAAAGCCAAAATTTACTAAATTTGCAACCGACTTTAATATTTACAATTTTGCTTATGAAGACAAATAATGCATCATTTTTCCTGGGCCTGGTATTATTCCTCTCAGCAGCGGCTCTTTCCGGCTGTAAGTCTAAAAAGACTATAATCAATCAGAAGACAGATGATAAGATAACAGAGAATATTGAATATAATGACACCACAGAAGACAGTGGAACGATAGTTATAAAAACAACCAGGCTAGATTCAAATACCACTCAGAAAGAAATCATCATAAATAATAGAAAAATTAATCGTGGAAATAGAAAAAATAGCAAAATACACCATAAAAATGATTCGGCATTCATTGTTAACGGATTGGATGATGCCAGGAACAAACAGCAGATTAAAGATCTTAAAAAACAGAACAAGAGCTTAGAGAAGATTGCTAAAGAAAAGGTGAAAAACAGCAGCTCTTCGCTTAAAAAGAGATTGATCATTGTTTTAGTAATACTAATTTTGCTATTTCTAATAAAAAAATATCGATAAATCCTTGCTTATTTAAGAAATTATCTGTACCTTTGCAGCGGACATTTTTACTGAAGGACATTTTTTTGTGCCTGTAGGGTACTTGGGTTATGATTTCTTTTCGGATTTTATATCCTCAGTTTACACTAACGGGGTTACGAAGCTTAAATAATTGTCGATAAAAGCGGCTCGCCGCAACGTCCTCAGTTGAATGTCCAATTAAGCGGAGTAACTCCGTTAACTTTGTGCTAGAATTGGACATTATTAATATACATTTTTAAACTGAGGAATTATGGAAAAGGGAAATTTTATTAGTATGCTGGAAAACAACGATCTAGTTGTAGGAGTTTTAGTAACTATTTATGGCCTGGCTTTAATCTTTGTGTCAATGTACTTCTCTTAACAAGTTAGAGATTGTTAAACTCTGTAAATTTTATTTATGTTAGGTATAAATGTAGTATTTTTGCAATCGTAAAACTGGAAAAATGAAAAGAAATCAATCTGAGCTATCGTCAAAAGCTCTTAACACCCTAGGTGAAAACCTAGCTAACTTGCATGATCATCTAGTAAAGTGCAATGATGATTTTGTAACTTATGTAAGTGAAAGCACGACTGTTGCGCAGCGCAACAAGTTACAAGTGTTCACTAGCTCTTTTACAGCTGCTCTTGCGGCATTTACCCAACTTAGCGATATCTATAATGAAATCAAAGAAAAACACGGCAATATTAAAGCTGCAGAGATTGAATTGCCGTTTTCTGATGAAGGGTTTGGCCAGGCCTGGTCAGAGTGGAAAGAATACCTGATCGAGCAATTCAGTATTAAACTCTCCAGTCGAGCCGAAAAGAGACAGCTTTACTTTCTGAACATGTATTCGAAAGGAAAAGTGGAAAGGGCGATATCTATTATCTGGTACTCGATGCATAAGTTATATCATACTCTTTACAATTATACAGATAAAGAGCTGAAGGGAAATGCTAACTCTAAACGTATCGACGATGGAGAATATTAATTTTGGTAATATAGCCAGTACTGCAGATCGATATAATGAGTGGTCACTATGGCATCTTGATACACTTACTCCCGAAGTGTTTATTGGGTGTTTTAGAAATAATATAGATAAGATTCTCAATAAGCGTGGAGTTGGCGGATCTTTGGTCATCGATCAATATAATCAACGTACTCTTCACAATATGTATTATTATGCCGTAGGCTCTCCTTTATGTGAATGGGATATCAACAAAGGTCTGTTCCTTGGGGGAAAGGTAGGAGCCGGAAAAACTCTACTAATGTCGGCTTTCCTTAAAATCTTAGAGGATATCTCCGGCTATGTAATAGAAATGATCCCTGCTCGCCAGCTTGCTCAGAAGCTAATTGATAACGGGCCTGAGTATTATATGAAAAGACCTCTGTTCATTGATGAGCTAGGACGTGAGAATCTTGAGGAAAACTATTATGGGCGTATTATCAGGCCATTCGAGGAACTTATGTCTTATCGCTACGAGTACGGATCAAGACTTTTTGTAACTAGTAACTTCACTCCGGAGAGACTGGGGCAGGGTTTTGATGAAAATGGTAAAAGGATGGGTTATGGAACCTATATCCTGGACCGAATGAAAGAAACCATGAGTTTTGACGTACTCCCAGGATCTTCACGACGTTGATATTATGGCCGATTCCAAGCGCACTGCAGAGTTTAAAAAGATAGAGCTTGACAACATACCACATGTTGACAAACAAGGCTCTATAAGCCTTTTTAAACAATGGTTAACTGAGAATTATAAAATCAAGGTAAACAGCCTTGATACAAGCGATATATCTATAGAAACTACAGATATCAATCCAATTCAGTATAATTTTGATATCAACGAAAGCGATATCTATTTGCATGCGCTAGAGGATGGATTAAAAATCAGTCGTACTATCATTGGTAACATTCTCTATAGTCCAAATCAGATTACTCACTACAATCCCATTGTCGATTACTTTGAAGGCCTTAAAGGAAAGTATAAAGGCCCTTCCCAAATTGACTATATGTTTAACTGTCTACAGCTAAAAGAAACAGAGAACGTTGAACTCTGCAGATATCTATTTAGGAAGTGGATCTATGCAACAGCAGCATGTGTTTTAGGAAAACGAATTAATGATGTTGCGTTAGGAATAGTAAGTGAGCAAGCCGGAATAGGCAAAACCACATTCTTCTATGAGCTTCTCCCTGATCACATTAAGCAATATAGCCTTGTCGTGCAGAAGAGAAACAACCCGCTTATAGATACAGAGATATTCTCTAATAAGGTAATATTGAACTTTGACGAGTTCGCGGCGATCACTCCGGCTAATGAGAACCAGTTCAAACAACTAGTATCCTCTGAAACGATATCTACCAAGGCTCCCATGAGCCGACGAAATAGACTGGTTCCAAGAATAGCATCGGTTTGCTTCACTTCTAACAAGACAGCTGAACAGGGCGGCTTTTTACGTAATAATGATTCCGGAATGCTAAGAAGGCTTGCTATAATTAGTGTAAATTCGATTACGGACTATCGAGAACAACTCAATGCTAACGAACTCTGGGCGGAAGCAGTGGCCGCAGTAGAGGGAGGATTAGACTATATATGGAACCAGGAAGATTATGAACGATTCATTAAACTAAACAAGAAATATGTTATCAGCTCTAACGCAATGAAACTTATTCAGATGTATTATTGTGGACCTGAAGTCGTTACAGGAACACGTCTTATGTCCTCCACTGACCTATTGCTGGAGCTGAAACGTGATAAAAGGATTCCAAGCCATATGACAAATGTCGATGCCGTATCTATTGGTCAAGCCCTAAGCACATTAGGCTATACAAGAAAAATGATTCGAGTGCCCGAGGTCGGACCTCGCTATATGTATAATATAAAAAAGAAAGATATATGAAGAATAATAGAAAAAAAGCTGCCGAGGTAGCAGATAAGATCCTAAAAGAAATGACTACACCTGAAGAGCGTGGATTTGTCTGTATGTACCCAGATAACTGTGAGATCTGTATTAAAGCCGCAGTTGTCGGACAGACAACTACTGCGTGTGAGGATGAGTTAGTAGATGATCACTACAAAGAGAAAACTAAAAATCTTGATGGAAAGTTTGAGCTTGGCATTTATGCTACCCCACATATCGATGAGATTGATCTTGATCAAATTACACCAAAACCACAATCAAATAAAAAGATCTGGCGGGCCTGGATTAGATTATCTGAAGGAGGTGTTGTCGGCTTACCATTCCCGGCAACAGATGAAAGTATAGCAAGAACTAGAGCTATCACGGCCTCCTATATCTTCGATGGGGAATTACTTGAACTAGAAGATCTAGGATTCCTAGATTTAAAACCGTAAATGACCTTATAAAATCTAAATATAATTTTTCATTAATATTCAAATTAGCGTTGGGAAACGCAATTAAACCTCGTACCTTGCACAAAGTTAAGGGTTTTAGTTGAAGTAGCTGCCTGGGAAGGTCGCTACTTTTTTTTATTTATCTCGCGTTCACACGTTATTATACAGTCATTTCTCATTATTATTACACCCTCACTTCTCATAGAATGAGAGTACTATCATAACACTCTTTAAACCAACGATATTAGTTAGATGCCTAAAGTGCTTACTACACTTACTACAATTTCTTCAAAAATCGTCTGTAAGCCCCTAATATAATAGGTTTCAATGTAGTAACTACCTGATATAAAACAAAGCTAATAGAGAGCCTTATTTAGCTTACTACAAGTTACTACATTCCCTACTTACTACACTTTTTCGCTCTGTAACGAATTGATAATCAATACTATAAATTCAAGTAGTATGTAGTAGGCATAAACAAGAATAAAAACAATTTTACAGATATTAAAGTTAAATTAGAAACTTCCAAATATAACTATCAGAAAATCAGATAATTAAATCGGTTTTATTAATAATTATTAACACAAAAAACTTGCATATATCAGATTTTTTTTGTATCTTTGCAACATAAAGATAAGGTTATTAATCACTTAAAGGACATTCAACATGGTAACAATTAGCAATTTTGAGAACGACTATTTTGTAGACTTCGACAGAATGGCACATTCGGCCGGCATAGACGTCGTAGTAAAGGACTTCAGTCAAGAGACATTCAGAGCCTCTTTAATCCTCTAAAAAGAACGAGGGGGCCAGCAGCGCCCTCCTCAATTAAATCTATTCAAGGGAACGGGCGCCCAACCAGCGCCCACATAAAAAATCAGAATTATGACTATCAAAGAAAATGTATCGTTTAAAGCTGACGGACACACTAATCTCAACGACCGCAATTATATTACACTGGGTCTGACGTATGATGAATATCTAGACTTACAATCCCTTATAAAGGAAGTTGTAAGATCATCAACACCAGGTGTAGTACCCGGGAACCGATGGGTTCGTGAATTTCTTATGGTTGAACGAAGTGCACGAATGGCAGTAAATCTCCTCAAAAGATTAAATAAAATAAAATAAGCGGACGGGGGCAATCCCCATCCGCTATTATTAATTAATATAAACTTACATATATGAACGGAAAGATTGATACTTTAGAAATGTATGTGCCGGATGTTATTTCGGCAAAGTTGACCCTCGATAAAGTTTTATCAAAAGCAGATATCGAGAGGAAAGTACTGGATATGGAACCCATCCTTGGCGGGATGGTGCTGCAGTATTCACTAAGTGGCCGCAATCTTGAATTGCTTTACAGCCCTTCTATAAAAAAGATTTGGAATAAGAAAGGGATAGCCGGATCTAAAGTCAGATATATACAGCGTGATGTGAAAGGAAATATCATCGAGGATATGTGCCGTGAAGGGGTCCTGGTGAGTGGCGGCACATTCTTCGTATCGTGCGATCGATGTGTCTCTGTCAGTTTTGGCAGCGGCTCAGAAGCATATGATATATCAACAGTCGAAATTATAGAGTAAAATTTAAGAAATCATTTAAATCAATAAAATTATGGATAGACATTTTTTTATCTCTGTTTGGACTTACAAGTCAAACAGAATGGGCGAGGAACTAATTTCCTATGTTGTGAACAAATACCATCATACGGTAGTACACAAAGATGACTTCTTTGATATCAAGGCAGATATTCAGGCGAAAATACAGGAACTTGAAGAGAAGTATAAAAGATGTAAACCTTTATGCATCTACTCCAATAAATTTAGTGACTGCTATGGAGTCGATAGCCCTCATATAGTCGTTCGACCCGACACCGATACAGATAAGGTAGTATTTCGTTTGAATTCAATTTATGTAAGGAATGATATATTAGAATATAAGAGACCATAGTATGAAAATAAATATAAAAAAAGGGTCAGAAATAGAGATAAGACCAGACAATAGAAACAAAGAGTTAGATGTGGATATACAATTAGATAAAATAATCATAAAAGAGATTATAGTATGAAGAGTAGAAAAATTAATTTAACTCTTCCCGCCATAAGGAAATTTAGGGAGGCTATAGGAAATGGAAACATTGGAGCCTATCTGATTGAATCCGGAGAGGAAGTAAATGCCGGAAGCGTGAAAGTGAAGTACACTCTAAAGAACCGCCCTTGGGTAATAACTATTGAAGCTAAGAGAAGGAATGGCAATAAATGATATAATGATTACCCTGACCAATGGTCAGAAGTATAAACTCAGAAATCCGGACACACTGTCAGAGATTGACAGCAGCCGTACTGCGATTTTCTTATTCGACAACATGGAAGTATATACAGGCTGCAGTAATGGATTAATGGATGAGGACGAAGATTTCTGCATCTTTGCGCCTGGTAAAAATCACGGCATTGGTATGCCATTTAGAAGACTTCTTGGTTGGGCTTATAAGAGGGGAGATAACGCATGAACGGAATACAACTTGAAATATTCGGAATGTCGGCTGATGAGAACCATTTCATGTCGACATTATGGGGAGAACTGACTTTCTTCCCCGCAGCTAGTAACAGATGGACAGACACTTGCCGACACTGTCTCCTATGGGATAATGCCGCAAGATGCTGTTCAGAGCCTCCCGGTTCTGCCAGGTGTGCCGACTATGAGCGTACGGACAGACGGGAAGGTTATTTTGCTATTCATCAAATGCCAAGTAGATAAGCATGAAACAGAAAGAATTCGAATATCCGGATAAAGTATCTTGGCGAGTAGTCGACGCTTGGGCAGCTATACCACCGTGCGACCCCTCCAGCTCTCATCCATACTGTCACGTACAGTGCCCTTATTTTTACGATTGCTATTCTGAAGAATATGAAGAAGATGATTAAAGTGCTATGAGAGTATGACAATAACAATATCAGAAAAAGAGTATGATGCAATCTGTTTTGCCGTCAGCCAAATAGAAGCGGCTATTGAAGGTGCTGAAGATGAAGACTACCTGGATGATGCCTGCATACATCAAAGTGCCTTATATCGCATAATGGACAAATATAAAAAAGCAAGAAGTAAGGCGAGGGAGTATCAATACGTCAGAGCGGTAGTAGCAATACAAAATCGCGGAAAATGCCTTAGACCGCGAGATATTGACACAATGGCTCGCAAGTTATTAAGAAAAATGAAAGAATCTGATGATGATGAATTTTAGATATATGATAAAATCACTATTTATCCTCTCGGCTGTCATAATCATAGGCGCATTTCTCCACTATTTCACCCGAAATCGTGGGCACCCTAATTGACATAAACTATCCCCACCCGCCACCCTCTAAAATGTTAACCTAGAATCTTTATACTTTTGAAAACACACACAAACGATTGCTCACGCACATCCCTTCGCTAAAAATAGATACCGATAGCTCATTAGACAGAGGGTTCGGGATACCTCCCGAATGTGCCAAACTCTGACCAGGCTTGCTCGATGTGACGGGGATAGCAGAGCGAGACGCAAAACAAGACTATTGACCCACCCTTATACATCTAAAAAGCATAATATGAGACAATGGGTGGCTGATGTAATACGACGCAAGGAGGTAACAGCGCTACCGGTTATGACCCACCCGGGAATAGAACTCAACGGAAATACCGTAAGAGAGGCCGTTTGCAACGGAACAGTTCATTATGAAGCGGTTAGGGCGTTGGCGAACAATTATGCTACTGTAGCAGCAGCAACTATTATGGACCTGACAACCGAAGCAGAGGCGTTTGGGGCAGAGACAGTATTCAGCGACGATGCTGTTCCTGCTGTTGTGGGCCATAGGCTATCGAATGTCGGTGATATCCAAAAGTTGGAAATTCCGTCTCTTTCTGCTGGTAGAATTCCTGCCTATCTGAAGGCAAACCTGCTGGCAGCAAGGAATATTACCGACAGACCGGTATTTGCAGGATGTATAGGACCATATTCATTGGCGGGCCGACTTTATGATATGTCGGAGCTGATGATGCTTATCTTTGAAAATCCTGATGCAGCCCATAGCTTGCTGAGCAAATGTAGCAGGTTTATAAAGAAATATTGCGAAGCCTTGAAAGCTACTGGTGTAGGAGGCGTAATGATGGCTGAACCAGCTGCAGGATTGTTGTCGGACGAAGACTGCCAGACGCTATCTTCTAACTATGTAAGATATATCGTAGAACAGGTGCAATCGGACGATTTCATTGTGGTAGTACATAACTGCGGTAATACAGGTCATTGTACACGTGCTATGGTGAGCAGCGGTGCTGCAGCTTACCATTTTGGTAATAAGTGCCAGATGGAGGAGGTTATCCGAGATGTGCCTCCCACAGCTCTCGCTATGGGTAATATAGACCCGGTAAGCATTTTCAAGGATGGAACTCCAGAACAGATGCATAAGGAGGTAACAGGACTCCTGGAGAAGATGAAGGACTATCCTAATTTCGTGCTCTCAAGTGGTTGCGATACTCCACCGCATACTCCTATAGCAAATATTGATGCATTCTTCAAAGCTTTGGAAGAGTTTAACAGACAATGACGCAGAAGACGCTTGACTTTGACGCTTTAGAGATTACTCCTACAGATATCTATGAACAGATGGGGTATCACGGTGTAGAACCTGACGAGGCAACTCGTAAGGAGGTACAGACCGTGTTGGAAGAAGTTCGCCCCTGGCTGCGCCCTCAGTTCTGCTATCTGGTTATCAAGGAACTGCCCGAATTCGACATGGGTAAGATTATCATGAGACAGTTACGTGGTTCTGAGGCCTATGCTCTCTTTATCTGTACCAGCGGCACAGAGTATGAAGCATATCTGCAGCAGCTTAAGGACAATGGCGATCTGGTAAGTGTATTCATAGCCGATGCCTTGGGATCGGTTATTGCAGAGCATTGTGCTGACCAGATGGAGATATGTCTGCAGGAAAGCATAGATAAGTTAGGATGGCGCCATACCAATAGGTTTTCTCCTGGATATTGTGGCTGGCATGTGTCGCAACAGCAATTGCTTTTTCCTTTGTTCGGAGGCCAGGCCTGTGGAGTTTGTCTGACTGAATCATCCCTGATGGTACCGATAAAGTCTGTAAGCGGTATTATTGGCTTAGGCGAAAAAGTCCGCAAGTTGGATTATACCTGCGGACTATGTGATTTCAAACAATGTTATAAGCGTAAGTCAAAGTTTGCCAAGTAGCTGCTTGGCAACTGTAACGGCCGAGTTGGCATTGTCGCTATAACCATCAGCTCCAATCTCGTCGGCAAAGCCTTGGGTGACAGGAGCACCACCTACCATTACCTTTACCTGGTCTCGGATACCAGCAGCTTCTAATGCATCGATAACTTCTTTCATGTAACCCATTGTGGTGGTGAGGAGAGCACTCATGCAAAGGATGTCGGGCTGATTATCCTTAACGGCTTTGATAAATGTGTCGGCAGAGACATCTATTCCAATGTTTACTACCTCGAAGCCACAACCTTCCAGCATTGATGCAACAAGGTTCTTGCCGATATCGTGAAGATCGCCCTTTACGGTACCTATCACTACCTTGCCTAAAGAAGTACTTGCTGTACCAGCCATCATAGGCTTAAGCTGTTCGAGGGCTGCTTTCATGGCTCGTCCTGCCATCAGCAGCTGTGGCACAAATGCCTTGCCGTCTTGGAATCGTTGACCTACTTCACTCATAGCACGAATCATCTGTCGGTTGATGAGATCCTGAGGGGCTATGTTCTGGGTAATGGCACCTTGTGTGGCTGCTATGGCGTCATCGCTCTTGCCATCCAGAATGGCTTGGAAAAGACGCTCTGAGGGAGAGGCTTCGTTAGCAGGGCTGCCAGGCTCGCCAGAAGTGCTAGAGATACTAGAAATACTAGAAATACTAGAAATACTAGAAATACTAGAAATACTAGGATAGCTAGAAACACTAGATTCCTCTCCAGGAATCAGCGGAGACAGGAAGACTCCGGGTATAGGCTCTACTGCTTTTGCCATCAGACGTATGTGGGCATCGGTTGTGCCACAACATCCACCTATGATGTTAAGACAGTGGTTCTCAAGTAAAGGCCAGATATCGGCAACCAGACTCTCAGGAGTCTTAGAATAGTGGCCTGAGGCATCAGGCATTCCAGCATTTGGATATAGGCTGACCTTAGTGCCGTGTTGGGCTAATTTACAAACCAGTGGTGTCATCTGCCTGGCATCTGACAGACAGTTGATTCCAATGGAGAATAATTGAGGGTTTATATCTGCTATGAACTCACAAATATCCTGCCCCAGCATATTATGTCCATCGGGTGTTGAAACAGAGAAACTTAGCATGACAGGAAGGTGGGGTGCAATATGTTTTGCCGCCTCAATAGCAATGCGGGCATTCTCAACATCGAAAATTGTCTCAATGAGCAGTAAGTCGACACCGCCTTCAGCAAGTGCCTTTATCTGTTCTTCGTATGCTTTGCGCAGCTCTTCCTTTTCTAACGGTATGCCTGAAGTAGTTATAGATGTAGTACGGCTTGTAGGACCAATACTACCTGCTACAAATCGTGGCTTTTCTGCGGTGGAATACTTGTCGGCAATCTCGCGTGCTATTTTTACTGCGGCAAGGTTTATTTCGCGACAATAATCCTGCATGCCGAAATCGCTCATGGAGATGCGTTGTGCGTTGAATGTATTGGTCTCGATGATGTCTGCACCTGCCTCTAAGTATTTTCGGTGTATGTCACGAATGATGAAGGGACAGGTAAGCGATAGAACGTCATTACAGCCTTTCAAGTCGTAGTTGTGGTTTGCAAAACGTGCCCCTCGGAAGTCTTCCTCGCGTAGTTCGTACTGTTGTATCATAGTTCCCATGGCTCCGTCGAGAACGAGGATACGGTCGGTGGGGGGGGATTCAATGAGGCGGATGATTTCATTTACCTCATCGTCAACACTATCGTGGCTCTGGTATTCCTCGATGATGCGTAGGGCTTGTTCTACCTCGCGTTCGTTGTGGAAGTCCATTTCAAGATGTACACCGTCTCCTCCGATATTGTCGAGAAGGGGCCTTAGCTCGTTGAGGGTTACCCAGCATGCCATGATACTCTTTCCACTAGCAAGAATCTTCTTGTAGAGATCGTACCATTTAGATGAGCCGCCTTGAGGCTCACCAACGCCTGGGGTCCACTGGATAGCATTTAGTTCTTTTATCTCCAACAATGCATCCAGATGGTGCATGGCTCCTACACCGTCAAGATGGTAGAGGGTGTAGTCTATCTTCTGACACTGCTCACGGATAAACGGCTGTACGAACCGACGATAATCATCAACGCTAATCATTGTTGATATATCGCTTTGGAGCTTCGACATCTTTCCTGGAGCCCAAGAGGAGAAATAACAGAAAGCCATCTCATCGCCTTCACGGATAATGTCATAAAGCTCGTCGAACACTTTGAAATAGATATCGTTAATCTGTTGCATCTGGTGTTCGAGTACTTCTGGTTGCATAACGGTATCGAGCAGGACTTTGTCTGTTCCCTTGATAGCAGCCAGAACATCGAGACCTTCCATCAGATCAGGCATGCCTACATAATAATGCCCCTGTGCCTTCTGCTTGCAAGCCTTCAACAGCTCCTTATGAAGCAGATAGTTGGGATGGTTGGGGTTAAAGACAATATCGTCGGTATAGTTGGGGTCAGGATGAATCCAGATAGTATCCTCGCCACCCTCGAAGACTCCGCCAAGAATGGCAGCAAGAGAGCCTGGCCCCAGTTGGGTATTGGCAACAGGGAGCATATCAGCCATCAGCGATGAGTGTGAAACATACCAGTCGAGATAGTCAGCACGCCATTGAGGGTCGAACCATTTCTGGTTCAGGTCTTTGGGGGCTGGTGGCATGGGGATATCAGCATGAGGTTTGACGCCCTCCTGAAAGTGTTCCCACATATTCAGGATTATACCTTTATGGTTCCACCAGTTGATATATCGCTGTTTGGTCTCTTCGAGATTTTTCTTCCACGTATTCATCATATTCTTTACTAATCATTGATTGGTTCCTTCAGTATGTGCTGTCCCTCTCCCATAGTGCTGATTTTTCCGCTAAAGGGGAGTCGGACGGTGGCCTGACGGCCTGTAGGAATATCGACCTTCAGTACAAAGGTATCACCTTCAAAATGCCATGCGGCCTTTACGTCGGCCATCCGGCCTCGGCACCAAGTGAGATCGCCTACCGGATGAGGTGCTATTGTAGTATGTTCACCCTCGCGCCAAATACCTAAGAAGTATGGTATGAGCAGGTTGTTCAGATGTCCCATCATGAAATGATTCATAGAGGCTCCGTGTTCAGGATTCCATTGCTCTGTCAGAGTGGTATGCCCGAGTTTTATCTGATAGCCATACCCAGGAAAATCGTAGTGGTTGAGCATCTTATAGAGTAGTTCCTGCTGCCCATTGTGAATAAGGGCGTTGAACAGATAGCGGTTGCCAACATCGCCGGTTGTCAGGCGGTTGCCGTGGGCATGAATGTCGTTAATCAGTTGTTGCAAAACAGCTTCGCGGTCTCCTTCAGGAATGAGGTTCATCTCAAGGGCAATGGCCTGAGCGCATTGACTACCCGTGGCAAACTGGTGGGTAGCAGGATTGTAAAACTCCTTGATGAATGCGGTCTTTATGCTGTCTGCACGGGCTTCACGCATAAGATGATTCCACCAATAGTAGTGAGCCGTTGATACAAGGGGCATAGGAGTGTTTTGGGCAAATCCTGCGCGTCCTGGACCAAAGTCGTACCAGTCGCCCAGTCCCTGATGGAGAATATAGCAGGAGTCCTGGGTTGAAAGATAGTCAACGTAGCGTTTCATCTGTGGGCGATAGCGCTTTATAAGTTTGTCGTCACCATAAAACGCTTTGTATAGGAAGGGTAGGGCTATAAAGGCTCCTCCCCATTCAGGCGATTCAAGGAATGGAGGAGCCCACGAACCTTCGAAGATAACGTAGTTGGGTGCTATCTCTGGTAGTGCACCATTGGGGTATTGGGCATCGGCAATATTCTGCATAGTCTGTTCAATCATTGCCTTACAGTCGTAATTGGCCAAGAGTCCTTCGCCATTCAGCCAGTCTTGTTCCAACCAACCCAGCTTCTCGCGATGGGGACAGTCGGTCCAGACTGCCTGCCAATTGGAGCGGATAGCCCGATCTATCAGACGGTAGGCATCGTTGAGAAGGGGATTAGAACACTCAAATTCTCCTGTCTTAGATGCTGAATTATAGATGAAACACGACTCAACTTTCTTCAATACTTCTATGTTGCCTTCTACCTGCAGATAGCGATAACCATAATATGAGAAGCGCGGATGCCAGGTTTCTGTGGTATTGCCCTTTAAAGTGTAGGTGTAGTAGTGAGGACGTCCCGTCTGTTTCTGGCTAACTAGCCCTTCTTTGTTCAATGTCTCGCCAGGAGTCAGTTTGAGCCGTTGACCTTGTTTGCCTATGACTGTAATCTCCGGGAAACCTGCAAGGTTCTGTCCCATGTCGAGCACAATGACTGAGTCCTTTCTGATTGTATCTTTCACAGAATAGCGCTCCATAATCTTTATGGGCTG
>JAEIGA010005529.1_pt1 | contig 19309 bp, 17 predicted proteins | sample 9270691 | NCBI WGS metagenome assembly JAEIGA01 (sample SAMN17057246, study PRJNA624740) | gut metagenome | biome: biome; isolation source: fecal sample | host: Bos grunniens | place: China: Xizang | collected 2019 | reverse complement strand
GTCGGCTGACCCGTTTTGCGGTCGAAGATGTTGGCTTGGCCGACCCCAACGCGCTACAAATTGCAATTGCGGCATGGTCTGCATACGAACGTCTGGGCAGTCCCGAAGGCGATTTGGCATTAACTCAATTGGTCATATATCTGGGGACGGCCCCAAAAAGCATAGGTAACTATCGCGCAATGAAGGCCGCATACGCCGCCGCCCGCACAACGGGCAGTTTACCCCCACCAAAAAACATATTAAACGCACCAACAAAAATGATGCGTGATTTGGGATATAACGCCGGCTACATATATGACCCAGACACTGCAACGGGTTTTTCCGGTCAAAACTGTTTTCCCGAATCGATGGGCAGACAACGTTTTTATGAACCCGTAGAACGTGGTTTTGAACGCGAAATTAAAAAACGATTGGAATATTGGGACACCCTGCGCAAAAAAATCAATTCCGAAAAAAATTAACGTCCTGCCCCCTTACGGTGACATAAATTAAGGATAATGGTATAGATATGGGATGGGGGCGACATCGTAGTGTACAAACGCTACATGAGATGTCGCCCCCGCCCATAGATATGCCATTAGATTTAATTTACGCTGCGGCTGTGAAGACCTTTTGCACATCATCATTGGCATCCAACGCATCAACCAACTTTTCTAATTTGGCATACGCTTCATCATCTAAATCCATTGGCATATTTGGCAACCAAGTCAATTCGGCCTGTTCTGGTTCGCCCAATACATCTGCCAAATATTTTTGTACGGTTACAAAATCTTCTGATTTTGTGGTGATGATAAAGCCCTCTTCTGATGCTTCTAAATTATCCGCATTGGCTTCCATGATAATTTCCATCATTTCATCTTCGGTTTTACCAATGGACGCAGGATACATAATTTGACCGGCACGCGTAAACATAAACACAACCGAACCTTCTTCACCCATATTACCGCCATTTTTTCCAAAGATATTACGAATTTCCGGCACGGTACGACGTGGATTATCGGTCAATGCCTCTACAATAACCGGCACAGCACCTGGGCCATATCCTTCGTAACGAACCGCTTCGTAATTTTCTGTATTTGCACCCGATGCTTTATCGATTGCACGTTTAATATTATCGTTCGGCATAGAATTTTTACGTGCCGTCAAAATCGCCAAGCGCAAACGCGGGTTATTATCTGGATTTTTATCACCCAATTTTGCCGCCATAGTAATTTCACGTGCCAATTTTGTAAACAATCCACTGCGCGCGGCGTCCGCTGCACCTTTTTTATGTTGGATGTTATGCCATTTACTGTGTCCACTCATATTTGACCTTTTTATTTAATTAGATTAAAATTACCCCAAAAGGATAACAAATGATTGGAAAATTGCAAGGCATTGTTGACTATATCGGCGATGGATACGTTATTTTATTAACGCACGGTGTTGGATATAAAGTTTACACCCCCGAATATCTAACGCATAAATCAACGGTTGAATTATGGATTGAAACCGTCGTACGCGAAGATTCCATTCGTTTATTTGGATTTTCCAACATTCAAACCCAAGACCTGTTTAATATGTTAACCGGTGTTTCGGGCGTCGGACCAAAAGTTGCATTGGCCATTTTGGGAACAATCAAATCTGACACACTGATGTCTGCCATCGCAACAGGCGACGCAAAAACAATCGCAACCGCCCCCGGCGTCGGCAAAAAAATGGCAGAAAAAATCATTGTTGAATTAAAAAACAAAGTCGGCGGCATATCTGCAACACTGTTTGCACCATCTGCACAAAACATCGCATCTGCGTCATCTGCCCTGCCCGATTTATTAATGGCATTAGAGGCATTGGGATATCGCCGTTTGGACATAATTGAAATGGCACAAAAATTGGTAAATCAAAATCCATCCGCCGACGTTGCTGCACTGGTTCCATTGGCATTAAAAGAAATCAGCAAAGGAAAATAAAAATGCCTCCATTCAAAGAGCAATTTTTATCAGCAATTAAAAATATGACCGCCCAGCCACGTAAATACAAAGTACTGGAAGATTACGAAGATTTAGAGGATTTATTACTATTGGGCAACAATGTATTGGATTACGTTGATTTGTCTGCACTGGATTTACGCCCACACGAACAATTATTATTATCCGAACCCGACGGCCCATTTTCTGTGTTGGGCATCAAAGGTTGGACCGAAAATGTAATCTGGCCCAGTGCCGACAAATTACCAGATGGCTTTGATCCACACATATTATTATCAGATTCCAAAACCACACCCGAAATAACGAAACTGCACAAATCCGGAAAAAACGGCACAGGTGTAAACATTGCAATTATTGACGGCATACTGGACATCAGACATCCTGAATTCCAAGACAGATTAGAAACCGTGCACGCACCCGTATTCAAAATGAAAAACACCACCCCTCATTTCCATGGCAGTATGGTTACATCCTGCGCTGTTGGCCGTGAAACAGGTGTTGCACCGAATGCAACCGTTCATTATTTCACATGCGCCAAAGCAAACGAAGAACGCGCAAACGAAATACACACTGTATTAACCAACATTATAAAATTTAACCAAGAACTGCCCCCACACAAGCGTATCCACATACTGTCTTACAGTGGAACCCCAATGGGTTCATCAATCACCGCATCAGACGAATTGCGTATCATCCAATTATTAAAAGAAATTGAATCAATGGGGGTAAAAATCGTCATATGTGGCGACACGACCAGAAAACGCCACTTTTATCCCGAATCTTTTTCCATTTCAAAACACGATTTTATACCATGCACATTGGACACAGCATCTGTCGGCGACAACAGAATAAATTATAAAACCGATGTTATCGGCATACCAACAAACAAACGAACAACCGCCAACACAAACGGTTTTGCATACAAAAAAATATGCGGTGATTCTGCATCTGCACCATATCTGGCGGGGGTATTTGCATGCGCTTTACAAGGCAACACCATATTTTGTTCGCGTCCAAATTGGCAAAACGAACTGAACGAAATAATGCGCGCAACCGCAATCGAACACCCACATGGTGGCAAAATAATCAACCCGTCGGGCATTGTTGAACGTGTTTCAGAAATCGCCCGCAAAATGGAAATGGATTTAATTAAACAACAGGCATCACACCATGAATAACGACACAATCTTTGCTTTATCATCTGGGCATGGAAAATCCGGAGTTGCGGTTATCCGTATCTCGGGCACAGATTTACAAGACACTTTTGCAAAAATGGTCAACAAACAATCCGTCAAAAATCGCTTTGCGTATTTTATAAACCTGACCGATGACAACGGTGATTTAATCGACCAATGCTTGGCAGTATATTTCCCTGCCCCAAACTCTTTTACGGGCGAAGATGTTATCGAATTACACACACACGGCGCACCGGCGGTAATAAATAAAACTTTTGAATATTTATCCGGCAAACAGATGCGTATGGCAACCCCTGGGGAATTTTCCAGACGCGCATTTTATAACAACAAAATGGACTTGGCGGACGTTGACGGTCTGGCGGCATTGTTGGATGCACAAACAGACAAACAAAGACAACACGCATTAAAATCTATGTTGGGCCACGACAGTGAAATATACAACACTTGGCGCAACCAAATGGTTGAAATATCGGCCTATGCGGCGGCAATGCTGGATTACAGCCCAGATGATTTACCACCAAACATTGGCGAAAAAATTTATAACCGCACACAAAAATTATCCAATGAAATTACAAACGCATTGAACAATTATCACACATCACGCGCCATACGCGGTGGCATAAATATCGCATTGGTTGGCGAAACAAACGTTGGGAAATCATCAATATTTAATTATATGGCGGGGTCTGCACGCGCAATCGTATCCGATATCGCCGGCACAACACGCGATGTTGTTTCAATTAATCTGGACATTGACGGATATATGGTAAACCTGTCCGACACAGCGGGCATTCGTGAAACAGATGACGAAATCGAAAGCATTGGCATAGAACGCACGAAATCAGAAATAGAAAATGCCGACATCGTAATCAACGTCTATACGCCGGAAAACCTGCCAAAAATGCAATACTTTGATTCACGCATTGGCCCAAATCCAAATATAAACATTGTTAACAAATCTGATACTGCAATTGATTTTAACACCGAATTTGGCCTGTATGTATCCGCCAAAACAGGCGAAGGCATGGATGAATTCATGGAATTATTACGCGCCAAAATTCATGAAATAATGGACACATCTGAAAACACATTAACAATCAATGCGCGCACAAAATCATTATTAATCGACGCACAAAACGAATTATCCAACGCATTAACCGCCGGCGACAATTACGACATATTTGCCGAACACACCCGCCGTGCATCCGATGCCATTGGTAAAATACTGGGGACAATTACCGCATCCGAAGTATTGGATATGACATTCGGCCAATTGTGCCTGGGGAAATAACCCCCAGACGGGAAATCCCCCCCTAGCAATGAATTAAATTAAAGATAATGGTATAGATACGAGATGGGGGGCGACATCGTAGTGTACAAACGCTACACGAGATGTCGCCCACACCCCCGACGGTGGAATAAATTAAAGATAATGGTATAGATACGGGATGGGGGCGACATCGTAGTGTACAAACGCTACATGAGATGTCGCCCACACCCGTAGATATGCCATTAGATTTAATTTATTTAGAACAGGATGTTGATACGCCCCCCAACCTGCACATCATCTGATTCGAATTCATAATCAATATGTCCAATATATTGGGTGCGACCATATTGGCGAACCAATTTAGTATGCAACCATTCTTGGTCATAATCGGTATGATAAATTGGGTCTTTGTGTGTGGCTTTACGAATTGTTAATCCACCGCCCAAACGCCAATCTGGCGCAATTCTGAAATATGCTTCGGGCATAAAGTCCAAAAAGGCAACGCCACGTTCATCATTAAATACCCATGTTGATTTAACCGTTGCAGACAAAGTCATCCCCAACCATTGACGCCCCATACGCAACCCAACATAATACGTAGAATCCGCGTAATCCGGCGTACGCACACGATGACTGCCACCAAACTTAAATCCAAATAAAACATCTGAAATTATATCCGAAGGCATATCACCCAATGCAGAAACGCGATATACACCACCCAAATCAATTGCGGCAAAACCATCTTCGGGACCATTAAAATCATGCTGATAAAAAACATTTGCCCCCAATGCCAAACGTTCATTTATGCCATAGGATGCCGATTGACCAAATCGCAAAATATGATCCCAATACGTCACAGACGACGTTGTTAAAATTGTATCATCGGCCAACAAGAACAAAGGGTCTGACGAATCGCGCGACAATTCCGCACGTGCAAAATTCGGCATCATCATCACAACACACATAAACAATACAGATAAATTTTTTTTCATATTCTCTCTCATTACGATTAAACTTTACCCCCATGAATCACGGGGGCAAAGTAATTTTTTATATAATTAGAACTGGAATATAACCTGTAATCCAACAGACGTGTCGGAATATTTATCCAATTCAACTGTTCCCAGTTTTGTAAAGTCCGTCAACGCCGTACCATCTTCTAATTCTGCCGCTGGCTCTTGCCACCAGAATCCCAAATTTTTACCATCTGCACTGTCATAGAACGCGGTTTTCACATACAGATTCAATGCAAACCAATCATTTGGTTGCCAACCAATTGCCCCTTTGATTGATGCTTGGTTATGCCAATCATAATCACCATACAGCGCTTCTACATTCAAAGTCCAATCTTCGTTCAACACACTGAACACACCCAAACCACCTTCGATATATGTGGCACTGGAATCACCAACTTGGTATGGGATATACATTGCGGAATCACCACCCAATGCATTTTTACCGGCGACATAGTTGCCATATGAATTACCTTCTAAATCCAAATACCAACCACGAACCAAACCATAGATTGTTGATGTTTGCACTTTTACACCGGCCTTCAAATCCAAGACAAAGTTATTCGAAACATCTTTTTGATTCTGATAATAACCGGACAATGTTGCAATCCAATCTTCATTATCTATAAAGCGCCACTGGGCCCCCAAACCGAATAAGTTTATACCATTGTCATCCATTTTATCATCGGGCGAATCATCATCCCATGTATATTCATATTCGGATGCATCATATTGCAACATACCCAAAACTGCGATACGTTCTGTGATACCATAACTGAAATCTTCTTTAACGGAAATGGTATTTGCACTCCAATCACCGCCCATACCGTTCCACAATGTTTCTGGCGCACCATTTGACATAACCGGCACAGTTTGATTAATTGTAAAATCATACCCCGTCATATTATAAGAGATATCTGTAATAGAACCGAACATCCCCTTTACCGGTTGAAAGAACGGATGTGCCAAATAATATTTACGTTTCATTGTATCAACAACGCGTTCCGCACGTGTTGTACGAATTGTTGTTTTTGTTGCACCACTGTTGTCATATTGTTTATACAGTGCATTGCGACGTGCAGGTTGTGCATAATACAAATCACCGGCATCTTTTTGTTCATACGTACGTGTTGTTGTACGTGTTTGATATTTTTCATAGTTTATATTTTGACGTTCACGTGTTGCGGGCGCATCGGACAAATTTGCAACCGACCCCGAACGCGTACCCCAATTTGTTTCTGCCATTGCATTGGTACCGGCCAATACAGCCAACGCACCTGCTAAAATAACGATTGGTTTTTTCATGATAACATACTCCTTTTGGCTTAAATTATATCACAAAGCCCCGCAATAACCAAGAATAAAAATCCGCCCAATGGGCGGGAATTTTAACCTATAAAATATGTCTTTTATTGTTTGCATCTGGGGCACTGACGATACCATCTTGCTCCATACGTTCCATGAATCCGGCGGCTTTATTATATCCAATTTGCAATCTGCGTTGAATATATGAAATGGTCGGCTTTTTATCACGCAACACACACTCTTTGGCACGCGCGTATAAATCGGCATCTTTGTCACCACCGCCGCCACCAATGGCCCCCGGCAAACCTGAAAATCCACCATCACCACCACCATCGCCACCATCACCATCGGTAACACCGGCCGCATATTCTGGTTCACCTTGATTACGCAAGAAATCACCAATTCGACCCAATTCGTTATCATCAATAAATGCACCATGAATACGCACAGGCACACGCCCCGCTTCACTGAACAACATATCGCCGCAAGACAACAATTGTTCTGCGCCACCTTCACCCAATGTGGTTGTACTGTCGATTCGGCTGCGTGCTTGGAATGAAATACGTGTTGGGAAATTCGCCTTGATAACACCTGTAATGGTTGTCGCGTCTGGTCGCTGGGTTGCCATTACCAAATGGATACCGGCCGCACGTGCTTTCTGGGCTATACGTTGCACACAGGCCTCTACGTCTTTACGCGCCAAACTCATCAGGTCTGCAACCTCATCAATAACTATGACAATATATGGCATATCCGACAAATCAATTTCTTGGGTTTCAAACAGCAACTCACCCGTTTCTTCATCGGTACCAACGGCAACGTGTTTGGTTAATTTTTCACCACTGGCGCGTTTTTGTGCCGCCAATTCATTATAACTTTCTATATTACGTGCATTTAACACCTGTAATTGTTTATACCTTTCTTCCATTTCACGAACCGCCCACTTTAATGCATTAACCGCGGCCGCCGGATCCAACTTTACAATTGGCGTAATTAAATGTGGAATATCATCCCAAAAACCAAAATCCACACCCTTTGGGTCAATAATCATCAATTTACACTTATCTGGCGTAAAGTGATAAACAATTGACGTAATAATAGATTGAACGAACACAGATTTACCCGAACCTGTACGTCCTGCAATTAACATATGTGGCATTTTTGCCAAATCAAAATACATTGGGTTACCACCAATATCCACCCCCAAAGCCAAAGGTATTTTATATTTAGATTCTGTGAAAATATCATTTTCAACCAAACCACGAAAGCGTACGTTTTGGCGTTTAATATTCACCATTTCAACACCAACAAAATTCGTACGTGGGATATGCGCTATACGAATATTTTCTGTTGCCATTGCACGTGTCATATCTTTCACAGTTTCTGTAATTTTGGCAATACGCATACCTGTATCAGGTTCAAATTCATACAGCGTAACAATTGGTCCCGGCTTAATTCCAACGACACGACCAAATACCCCATATTCTGCAAAATGGGTTTCCATATTACGTGCATTTTGTTTCAAATCTGGCGTAACTGCACATTTACTGAAAGATGACTTTTCCAACAATTTCGGATCTGGCAATTGAAATTCATTTATTTCACGCACGCGCTGTGGTTTAACCGCCGGCGCAACAGTCGTCGCGGTCTTGGTTGTTTTTCTGCGCAACAATCCGGCGATACTTTTTTTATTTTTAACCTCTGCCACAGGTTCTTCTGTAACTTCTTCTACAGGTTCTTCTACTTCTTGGTCTGCGCCCTCTTCTGCATCATCTGCATCACCAACATCATCTGAAACAACATAATGTTTTCTTAAATGAAATGCGCCCGCAATCCAATTAAACGTGCGTACACATACACGAATACCAAATCGTACATGCGCCCACTTAATATGCAATAACATCCCCCCCATCACAAAGAAGACCGCCAAGCATACCACCCCAATCAAAATAACCCAATTACCAATAATCGCCCCCATATCCATGGCGGCAATTGCACCAAAAATCCCACCATACGTTGATGCAGGCGCAACCATACCAAACCCAACTGCACCGGCACACACTGCGATAAAGACACGCAACACATCATATTCCGGTGTGGCATATTCATCCACCACACCAACCATACGCATTGCCCCCCATCGGGCAACATACAATGCAATAAATACCGCCGGCACGACCCCAACGCCATAACGCATTAATCCAACAACATACCCCATAAAACTTTGATTACCAAATGTACTGGCCACCGCGAACCCATCCAAATAAGGATTATAGAACAGCAACGACCCCACACCCCAAATACCCAACAAAAATACCGCCACACCAATTAAGCGTGCGATAAACCCCTTTAATGCGCCGGAAATACTGTCCGGCAAAAATTTAGATTTCTTTGCCATAACGCATATATAATATCATAAAAAGCACCAAAAAAACAGACGATTGTTTCTATTTTTTCTTAATTTTAATCACAGTACTGTACACCAAATCGGCCATAACCATACCGATAAACGCGCCAAACACCACATCTGAAAACCAATGCACACCCAACATTAATCGCGATACCGCAATCACCGTCGCCAGCGACCATGTAAATGGCTTAAATTTTGGCATTAACAAACCAATCATCACCAAACCGGCAAAACTGATTGCCGTATGCCCCGACGGCATCGAGTTATACAACCAATCCGATGAATACGGTTCAAAGGTCACAGGGGTTGCATCTGCCATAAAACCAACCAATGGACGAATACGCCCAATCATAAACTTTAATATTTTTACACATACCCCTGTTAACAACACGGACATAAAAATAAAGAACGCATTTGTATTAACAACTTTATAAATTCCATCTTTTACAAATGCAACAACAGACACCCGCCCCGCCGCATCTTTATATTTAAGTCCATTTTTCACAGATTTAATAATATATGCCAACACCAACGCCGCCGCCGATAACACAATCCACACATGGCCATCAAACATAACTTCAAACCACCACGTCCACAACCCATAATTCAAATCAGTAAAGAAATAATAAAATGGCATATCCAACCAAAACATACCCAACGCAACCGCCATGCCCGCAACCACGGCACCCAACGCAATTGCCATCCAATTAATTTGATTATGCTGTTTCAAAAACATACCACACCCCCACGGTCAATTATTCATCGTGCGCCAATAAACGACCATAAATTTTATCATCCGACAAAATTTGTGCTGCAACCGCAATCGCCAAAGCGTCTTCATCGGCACCACTGGTCAAAACAGGACAACCGCGTCTGACATCTTGCGGTTTAACATTTGCCTCTTTATTAAAATCACGCGCACTAAAATCACCATTAACAACGTTCAAAAAGAACGCATTTTGTTGTCCATTGGAACGAATGTTTGATAAACACACAATTGGGAATATACCCCGTCCATCAATTGAGTGTCCCGCCCCCGTCTTAATAGATTTATTTAACAATTCCAACGCACCACCATTATTCAAATCAATATGCGATGCAATACGCGCCACACCGGCGGTTGGTGTACCAACCAAAACACCACGATTATTTTCATAAAACGCCGCAATAATCGCTTCGGCCGTACCGCGTGTCATATCGGACATCAAAACCACCACATTTGCATTGGTTGCGGCCTGGGCCCCTGGGACAACTTCTACTTCATCACGCGCCGTTTCTACAATACGCATTACAGGCACCGCCCCAACAAACAGTCCCGCCAACTTTGCCGCCGCCCGTTCATCATCACCAATTGCGGTACGTAAATCCAAGACAATACCCATCGGGTCTGGGTATTGTGCCAATGCATCGGCGATAATATTAACCGCACCATCTGATACTTTGTGAACAACAAATTCCAACATACCACCGGAATCTTTACTTGTATGTCTGATAATATCCGCATCTGCCAAGACAATCGAAGCACGTCGCAACACGACGTTTTTTTCACCATTTGGCGTTAACAGTTTCATCTTGGCGGTCCCCGAATTAAATCCGGTCATAATTGCATTTAATTGACCATCATCAATATTTGCAACAAATTCACCATTAATCTGAACGATTAAATCCCCCGCGCGCACACCGGCAATATCGGCAGGCGCCCCTTTATAGACACCCGTAACACGCCAATTTCCATTTGTATCACGATAACCTTCGATACCAACACTGGTCAACAATCGACCATCTTCGGCAATTTCGGCTGCTTTGGAAAATATATAGCGTCCATTTTCATCCACTCCCGCCATCAAAGCATCAACCACAGTACGATAAACTTCACTCTGTGTTAAATCTTTCAGTTGTGCATTATTCGCCCGCATTTTCAAAATCAAAGCGGTTGTAATCTCACCAAATCCATACCAATCCTTTGCCTCTGGGCGCGGGAAATTACCAACGATTTCATCCCCCCAAACCAACACAACCCGTTCATCGGTCGCGGCGATATGTGCCTTTGGATTAATTTTTTCTAAACTTTCAATTGCGACATTCAAACTTTTACCGGCCCAATTTACTGCATCCAACTTTTCATAAATTTCTGCAAAAGTTTTAGACATCTCAAATACGGGCAATCCATCCTGTACCGGTTCATCTGCAAAGAACAAACCTTCCGCAAACAGCGGCGTTGCCACACAGGCAAAAAATCCCACAAAGAATAACTTTTTTAACATATTCATTTGTCCCCCCTTTTTTTGTCCGTATGACAACGCAAAGATTATTTATCTGCATCACGCAAATTGAAATTCAACAAAATAACGTTTGAAATATAAATACTGGTAAAAGTACCCATTATAATGCTGAAACCCATAGCCAATGCGAATTCTTGCAATTGTGCCCCACCAAAGAAATACAATCCAATCATTGCCAACAATGTTGAAACACTGGTCAACATGGTACGACGCAACATTTCATTAATGGACAAATCAACCAATTGATCCATTGGCATTTTATGATATGTCTTGGTATTTTCATCGATACGGTCATAGTTTACAACCTTGTCATTAATGGAATAACCAATACCGGTCAATATAACAGCAATCGCGGTCTGATTAAATTCCAATCCCGCAATGGAAAAGAACCCAAACATTAACATAAAGTCCAAGAACAAAGACACCAATGCACCAACCGCATATCCGCCTTTATATCGAATCCAAACGTATATTGCCATCATAATAAAGGCGAACAAAATTGCCAAAATACCACCACGCACCAATTCGCCACCAATTTTTGGCCCAACGATTTGAATTTGTGCATATTGAACTTTTTCAGCCAAAATACTTTTAATTTGGGCAACACGTTCATTTTGCTGTTCATCTGTTGCACCTTTTGGCAACCCAACGCGTATCAATATAGACGTTCCATCAACCTGTTGCAATTCCGGGCTAAACGCTTCTAATTCAGAACGCATTTTATCAATGGTGTATTCGGCGTTTACCGGCGTAACCTCCATTGCGATACCGCCTGAAAAGTCAATACCATAATTCAACCCACGAAACAACAGCGACAAAACCGTCAACAATAACAACGCACCCGAAATCAAGTACGATAATTTACGATATTTCATAAAATGCAGTTTCATATCACAATCCCCTTTGCATTATCTTGTAAAACCAATTTTCTTATTTTTACCGTTCATATACCAATCCACCATAATTTTGGTCAACCATACGCATGTAAACAGTGTTGTCAAAATACCAATGGACAAAGTCACGGCAAAACCACGGATTGGACCTGCACCAAATTGGAACAGCACCAACGCACAAATCAAAGTGGTTAAATTTCCGTCCAAAACCGTCTTCATAGAACGATCAAAGCCCAAATTTACCGCACGCAATGTTGGTACACCGGCCTTTACTTCATCGCGGATACGTTCAAACGGCAACACATTTGCGTCAACCGCCATACCCAACGTCAACACGATACCCGCAATCCCCGGCAAAGTCAGCGTCGCCCCAAACAAAGCAGTCAATCCAACAATCATTGTCAAATTCACAATCAATGCCGCCGACGCAATAATTCCGAACAAACGATATACGTATAACAAGAATATAAAGATAAACATTACACCAACAATTGATCCAACTTTACCTTTTTCAATTGTATCCGCCCCCAAACCTGCACCAACGGTACGTTCTTCTATAACCTGTAACGGCGCAGGCAACGCACCACTGCGCAACAGAACGGCCAAATCTTTTGCCCCCTGTAACGTAAAGCCACCAGAAATCTGACCACGTCCACCCGGAATTGGTTCACGAATAACCGGCGCCGACAATACTTTACCATCCAAAACAATTGCAAATCGTTCATTTACGTGTTCTGTTGTCAACTTTGCGAAACGACGTGCACCCGATGCATCGAACACAGTCGATACAACCGGCATATTATTTTGGTCAAAGTCGGCTTGGGAATCCTTTAACGCGTCGCCCGAAACCTCTACGCGCGAATAGACCGGTATTAATTGCCCCGGCATATCCATATATGGCAAAAATTCTGTACCATTTGGCGCACGACCCGACGCAATTTGATCACCGGTTACGCTTTCATTAACCAAATGGAATGTCATTTTGGCCGTCTGACCAATCAAGTTTTTAATATGTTCCGGATTATCAACCCCCGGCAATTGCACCAAAATATACTTTCCACCCTGACTTTGGATAGAAGGTTCTTTTGTCCCCAGCGCATCAATACGACGACGCACAATTTCAATACTGCGCGCCAAAGCATCCTGAACCATATCTTGTTTTTGTTTTTCCGAATAAGACAATTCAATCGTCTTGTCGTCCGACGTAATATCAACCGTATTACCAAACGCGGCCTTCAAGCGTCCCTTGGCATCAGACACCTGATCCGCTTCACGCACAACCAAAGACACCACACCATCGTGATTGCGTAAATTCGAAAAACGAATAACACCTTTTTCACGATTAATCAACGCACTGCGCGTTTCTTCATATAATTGTTGTGTTTTTTCTTGGAACATAGTTGTTGTATCAACTTCTAACAACAACTGGGCACCACCCTTTAAGTCCAACCCCAACGGCACCGGTTCAATCCACGATGGAAAGTAAGGCGCCATACTTGGCAACAACGTCGGCACAGCCAACAACATACAAAACACCGCAACAAAAACAATTGCCAATTTTTTAAACATAACCCATACCCTTTCTTATTCTTCTACACCCGCAACTGCGTTTTTATTAACTTCAATTACAACGCCTTTTGCAACTTCTAATTCGATTGTTTTTTCATTTACTTTTTTAATAGTACCATAAATACCTGCGGCCATAACACGATTGCCTTCTTTCAAAGAATCCAACATTTTTTGATATTCGGCCATACGTTTTTTATTTGGACGCACCATCATGAAATAGATAATCGCAAACGCAATCACACAATACCAAATCATCCCCCATACACTCCCCTGTGGTGCTGCGGTCACTGCGCCTGTTTCTACGGCGGTCTCAACTACTTGTGCTGTTTGTTCCATATATTTCTCCTTGCTTTAATAAAGGCACGATAGTAAAAAAACCTAGAAAAGTAAAGGGAAAATAAAGATTTTTTATAATCACAAACGCTCAAACCAAGTGTCTATCTCTGACATTGGTATAAACTTATAAACTGGACGCCCATGATTACACTGCCCCGCCCGTTCTGTACGTTCAATATCCCGCAATAATGCATCCATTTGAATCATATCCAAACGCTGTCCCGCCCGCACCGAATGATGACACGCATAGTTCGCCAATTTCAAATGCAATTTTTCATTTAATTGCGAAGAATGCCCATTTTCACGTACTTCATCCGCCACGGCACGCAACACATCCGCCCAATTCAAATCCCAATCTGCCGGCTTTTCAAATACAGCCACCGCACCATCTCCAAATGCATCCACATGTAATCCCGACGCTTTTAATTCATCGGCAATCGATGTTATTGCCACCACATCTTCTTCACGCAAATTAACAACAATTGGCGTTAACAGCGGCTGACCTTTTATCCGACGTGTACGCAGTTTTTCATACGTTATACGTTCATGCGCCGCATGTTGGTCAATAACAACCATATTATTTTCTTTTTGCGCAATTATGTATTTATTACCAACCTGCCCCACAACACGTCCCAACGGCAAATCATCAACCACCGGCACCTCTGTCGGCGTTACCGTTTGTACAATCGGCGCCTCAGGTTCAACCGGCACAGAATTTGCAAACATTTCCGTCGCAATCGCATTCAACTTATCATGCACTGAAAAAGTTTCACGTCGCATCGGCATAGACGGCATTGCAAACATACGTGACACAGGCGCCGCTTTTGGCGTATTATCCACCGGCATATTCGCCACATTTTGTACAATCGCATGATTTAATGCCTGACCCAATTTATCACGCATCGCCTTTATCATAAATGCACGCACATGTGACGGCTCTAAAAAATGTACCTCTGTCTTTGCCGGCGACACATTTACATCAACCGCATTTGTCGGCAAAGTCAAATACAGCGCACACAGCGGGAATTCACGCGCATGCATAACATCCATATATGCCGCACGCAGCGCACCAACCAAAACCTTATCTTTAACCGGCCGCCCATTTACAAACAAATATTGATCAACCGATGACGCGCGCCGCAAAGTTGGTTCCGACACCAAACCCGTCAATTTCAATCCCGCCCCAGATGACGATTGCGCCTCTATCTCTAACATACGCCCTGTAACATCTTCACCCATAACGGCGGTAACACGATCCATCAAATCCTGACCTTTTGGGAAATGCCATTTATTATTCAACACAAAGCCCACGTCACGACGCGCCATCGCCAAACGTTTTACAACATCCACCACAGACATCATTTCGGCACGGTCACCGCGCAAAAACTTTAATCGCGCCGGCGTACGTCCAAACAAATTCTTAACGCGAATTCGCGTACCCTTTTCCCAATCCGAAGGCACCACCTGTCCCGTACTGCAATCAATTTGCCACCCATTCGCATCCATACCATTACACGTATCAATCGTCATATCAGACACAGACGCAATAGACGGCAACGCTTCACCACGAAACCCCATAAAGTTAATATTTAACAAATCATCATCGGGTAATTTAGATGTTGCATGTCGTGTAATGGCGCGCGACAAATCATCACGTGACATCCCCGAACCATTATCAATAACACTGATTAACGTCCGCCCACCATCAACGACATCAATAACAATTTGGTCTGCCCCCGCATCCAGCGCATTTTCCACCAATTCCTTCACCACACTGGCGGGACGTTCTACAACCTCGCCTGCGGCGATTTGATTAATTAAAAAGTCCGGCAACACACGAACAGCCATCAAAAAATCCCCCCGACAACCATTATTATGCTTTGAATTTCACTTCTAATATTTCGTATTCTTTTTCGCCCCCCGGCAAACGAACCACACACGTATCACCAACGCACCGACCAATCAAAGCACGTCCCACCGGTGAAGTACACGAAATAACCGTACGACCATCCGATTCAATATCGGACAAAATTCTGCATTGTAATTTATTACCATCTTCATCTTCGGCCACAACACGCGCCCCAAACATAATACGGTCACCGGTCAAAGAATCTATGTCAATAACAGATGCATTTTCAATAACACCTTCGATAAATCTTATACGCGAATCAATTTGTCTTTGTTTTTCTTTTGCCGCGCTGTAATCGGCATTTTCGGACAAATCCCCCAAAGAACGGGCCCACTGGACCACCTTCAAAATCTCTGGTCTTTGATTTTCCTTTAAATCTTTTAATTCTTTCAACAAATTATCAAAACCTTCACGTGAAATCGGCTTTTTTTCCATACCTGTACCTCTGCGCTGTTATTCAAGATAGATTGATAAATTATACGCATTCATTTTAATTTTGCAATTATCAATTTATGCCTGTATAATTATACGGATATGTTTAGATTAAATATTTTAAATCGTTTTTTACTGCGCCGATTTTTTATGGGCGTTGGTTTGGTAATGTTGGTTGTCTGCGGAATTATATTCGCGATAACCTTTGTTGAACGTCTGCCATCTAATCCGACGGCGGTGGCGGCATTATACGAATCATGGATACGTTTATTGGAATATATGCCAATGTTTTTACCTTTGGCGGTATTTATGGGCACATTACTGACATCATACAATTTAACCAAATCATCCGAAAGCGTCATAGTGTCCAGTGCGGGTCTGTCCCCATATCAATCATCACGTCCTTTCTTAATAGGCGCATTTTTAATTGGCGTTTTTGCAACAACGGTTATAAATCCATACTCTGTTTCTTTAAGCACGCAAAACATCACAACCGACCATTTACAATTAATCGACAATTCCATATGGCTGCGCGAAGCATCCGATGACGGATTTGTTACATTAAACGCCACTGCGATACACAAATCTGGTGACAAATTAATTTTTGAAAATGCAACGGTTTACACCCAAACACCCGACTTCAAATTAACAAACCGGATTCAGTCGGATTCCGTACAACTGTCATCAACCGGCCTGTCGGCAGACAATGCCACAATCTGGTCTCAAGACGGCAGCACAAAAAAATCCGATTGGCACACACCAACACTATTAACACCACAAACCGTATTGGACCGATACCTGCAACCGGATCAAATATCATTTTGGCAACTGCCTAAATTCATATCAAAAATGGAATCCATTGGTGCGCCGGTACGCGGTCACATGGTACAACTGTGGACATTACTGTTTTTACCTTTAACTATGATTGCAATGGCGACATTGGGGGTTGCGTTTTCCCAAACCAAACAGCGCCGCAATTACAGTTTCGGAATAAAATTCAGTTTGGGCATCATCACATGCTTTGCGGTATATTTTTTAATAAATATGTTTAATGCATTGGGTTCAACCGGCACATTGCCACCGGCATTATCTATTATTGCACCGCCATTAATAATCATTGCGGGCGCCGGCATATTTATCAACAGTTTTGACAGCATATAAATTCGGGGTTATCAATCATGCCAAAGAAACGCAAAAACACATCACGTAAATTCTATAAATTTTTACTTTGGGCGATATTAATTGCGCTTATCGCACTGATGATAATATCATTTCCCCCCGCGTCCCATATGACCGAGGTTGTATTATACCCATGAATTACATAGATATATTTTTAGAGGCCCTGTCTGCCGAAAAAGGCCGCAGCACAAAAACATTGGCGGCATACGAATCGGACCTGCGTCTGGCAGACGCATCTTTATCGGGCGGCCTGATGGGCGCAACACACGATTCATTACAAGAATACCTGTCCACCCTGCCCGACAAAGCAACATCTATTGCCCGCAAAGCATCGGCACTGCGTGGATTTTACAAATTTTTAATGATGGAAAAAATTATCACCACCAACCCATCTGCGAATTTAGAATTACCAAAACGCGAACGCACACTGCCCAAATTCTTATCTGTATCTGAAATAGATTTATTGATATCCAGTGCCGGCGACACAAAAAATTCAATCCGCCTGCGTGCGATGATTGAATTACTGTACGCATCTGGGCTGCGCGTATCCGAATTATGCGAATTACCAATGACGGGCGTATTGGGCGACAAACTGTTAATCCATGGCAAAGGCGCCAAAGAAAGAATTGTCCCTATGCACGACGGCGCAATTGACGCATTAAACCGTTGGTTGGCTGTACGTGGCGAATCAGAATCAAAATACGTATTTCCATCAAACGGAACATCCGGCCACATTACCCGCGACGGATTTTTCAAAATATTAAAAAAATGTGCGGTTTTATCCGGCATTGAACCCGCCCGTGTAACCCCACACGTTTTGCGTCATTCATTTGCATCACATTTGCTGTCGGGCGGCGCGAACCTGCGTGCGATACAAACAATGTTGGGCCACGAAGATATATCTACGACCCAAATCTATACGCACGTAATGCCGGAAAAATTAAAAGAAACCATAACGAAACACCATCCATTTTCAAACAACAAAACGGACGAATAAATGATACGTAAATGCGACCATCCAAATTGTACCAAAGCCGGCACATGCCGTGCGCCTAAATCGCGCGACTTAAAAGAATACTGGTTTTTTTGCCAAGAACACGCGGCCGAATACAATAAAAATTGGAATTATTATGCAAACATGACCCCCGACGAAATCGAAGACGATTGGGAATGTCAAACATTTGGCGCACCATTAAAAGACAAAGAAACCGCCAGTGCCGATGCAAAAAATTACGAACAATTCATTAACGACTTTATCACCGGTCGCAGCAAATTCGACCGCATACCGGCAAAAAGCAAATTGCCAACCAACGTCGTTGGCGCATTAAAAGTATTCGGATTGGGCATATCCGCCACATGGCGTGAAGTCGGTGTAAAATATCGCGCAATGGCAAAGTTATACCACCCCGACACCGCCACAGACAAAAAAAATGCCGCAACCGAATTTGCGCGCATATCCACAGCATACGAAATTTTGAAAAAACACTATGGCAAGAAATAATTTCTTGCCCCAGTGTTAATTAATTTGATTAAACAATTTTCTGCAAT
>JAEIGA010005528.1_pt1 | contig 19309 bp, 14 predicted proteins | sample 9270691 | NCBI WGS metagenome assembly JAEIGA01 (sample SAMN17057246, study PRJNA624740) | gut metagenome | biome: biome; isolation source: fecal sample | host: Bos grunniens | place: China: Xizang | collected 2019 | reverse complement strand
GCAGGTCGTGTGCTTTATCAAGACCTTGTGAAAATCAACAAATCTATTCGTGATAAGTCTATTCTTGAAAATCCTGAAATAAAGAATGCTTTTGGATATGCTAAAGAGAATGGTAAAGCTATTCACTTTATGGGATTGACTTCTACAGGTGGTGTTCATAGCTCACTAGATCATGTATATGCGCTATGTGATATTGCTAAAGAATATGGCTTGAAAGATGTGTTTATTCACTGTTTTATGGATGGTCGTGATACCGATCCTAAGAGTGGAAAGGGCTTTATTGCCGATTTGCAAGCACATTGCGATAAGAGTGCCGGTGTGATTGCTTCAATCATTGGTCGCTACTATGCAATGGACCGTGACAAACGTTGGGACCGCGTGAAGGTAGCTTACGATATGCTTATTGAAGGAAAGGGCGAAGCTGCTACCGATATGGTTGCTGCTGTTCAAAAGTCATACGATAATGATGTTACCGACGAATTTATGCTACCTATTATTAATAGTACTGTAAATGGCGGAACTATTAAGGAAGGTGATGTAGTGTTGTTCTATAACTATCGTAATGACCGCGCAAAAGAACTTACTATAGTTCTAACACAAGAAGATATGCCGGCTGAAGGAATGAAAACAATTCCTGGATTACAATTTTATTGTATGACTCCATACGATGCTTAATTCAAGGGCTTGCATATTTTGTTTGATAAGGAAAATGTAAATAACACAATCGGAGAATATGTGGCTTCTCTTGGAAAGAAACAACTTCATATAGCCGAAACTGAGAAATATGCTCACGTTACATTCTTCTTCAATGGTGGTCGTGAAACCCCATATGAAGGTGAAGACCGTATACTTGTTCCATCTCCAAAAGTGGCAACATACGATTTGCAACCTGAAATGAGTGCGCCTGAAGTTGCAGATAAACTAGCGGAAGCAATCAATACGCAAAAATATGACTTCGTGGTAGTGAATTTTGCAAATGGAGATATGGTGGGTCACACTGGTATTTATGAAGCTATCGAGAAAGCTGTTGTAACAGTAGATAAGTGTGTTGAGCAAGTAGTTGAAGCTGCAAAAGCAAACGATTATGAGGTGATTATCATTGCCGATCATGGTAATGCTGATAATGCAATCAATGAAGATGGTACACCAAATACAGCTCACTCATTGAACCCTGTTCCATGTGTGTATGTTACAGAAAATAAGGATGCTAAGATTGAAAATGGTATTCTAGCCGACGTAGCTCCTACAATTCTTCATATAATGGGACTTCCTCAACCTTCAGAAATGACAGGTAAGGACTTGATAAAGTAAAAGTTATAAAGTGAAAATTGCAAGTTGAGACACATTTTGACTTGTGCTGAATAATATACTTTTATGAGAAAAAATCGCTGAATAAACTCAGCGATTTTTTTTATTTTTGAATTTTCTTGATTTGGTACAAGTTTTTATGTAACTTCGTAAGTTATTATAATTTTATAGTCTTTTAAATAAAAAGTTTTATGAAAAAAGTATACTTAGTACTACTATTGAACTTGCTTTTGTTGTGTGGAATAAGTGGAGCAAAGGCAGAACATTTAGTTATTCTAACATTAAATGATACTCATAGTCATATCGATCCTGATTATGATGGCAAAGGCGGTATGTTAAGGCAGAAAGTTTTATTTGATAGTGTGCTTTGTGCCGAAAAAAATGTAATGCGTGTTCATGCAGGAGATGCAGTTCAAGGTTCTTTGTATTTTTCAGAATTTCATGGTGATGTTGAGTATGAAATGCATAATAAGATGAACTTTGATATAGTTATAGCAGGTAATCATGAGTATGACAATGGAATGGAGCAATTGGCTCACTACTATAAACAAGTTAAGGCTGTAAAATTGTGTAGCAATTATGATTTTACAGGTACTGTACTTGATGGCATATTTAAACCATATCATATAAGAGAATTCGGTGGTAAAAAGGTGGGATTTATTGCAGCTAATTTGGACCCCTATGGAATGATTTCCGAACCCAATCGTAGAGGTATAAAGTACAGCGATATAATAGAAACGTGCAATAAGATTGCGACAATGTTGAAGCAAGAAAAAGGTGTTGATTTTGTGGTATTGGTGTCACATATAGGGTATGATATGTCGGGCGAAAATAGTGCAGGCGATATTGATGTTGTGAAAAATAGCACTGATATCGACCTAGTGATAGGAGGACACACTCATACTCTTATTGATCCGTCTAAATCGACATCACCGGCATGGTTGGTTGCTAATAAGTCGGGAAGAATGATTCCGATAACCCAAACCGGCAATTGGGGTAAAAAAGTAGGACTGATTGATATTGATTTAGATACAAAAAAAGTTGATTATCGATTGTTATCTGTTGATAAGCGTTATGATAGTCGAATAAATTATCCTGAAATTGAAAGTTTTTTAGCACCATATAAGCATAAAGTAGATTCTTTGATGAATAAGGAAGTTGCGGTTTCGGCTAAAGAAATGCGTAGAGGACTTGGTGCATTGAGCAACTGGGTGAGTGATGCAGCTCGCGATATAACAGCAGAATTAAGTGGCCTCAAGGTTGATTGTTCAATTATGAATAAAGGTGGAATACGTTGTGATATGCCTAAAGGTAGTGTGTCGGAGGGCTTGATTAATTCGATGTTCCCATTTGATAATCGACTACAAGTGTTAGAATTGACAGGAACGCAGATTTTACGTAGCCTAGAGATAATGGCAGGAAGAGGTGGTGATGCAACAAGTAGTGATTTGGTTGTTGAATTTACTAAAGACAAGAAAATTAAGTCGGCTAAAATTAATGGTAAAAATATTAAGCCAAATAAGAAATATAAAGTCGTAACATTGGATTATCTTGCCAATGGAGGTGATTATATGGAACCTTTTAAAGAGGGAAAATTGCTTTTTGGTGATAATGTGAAGGTTGCGGTGAGATATTTGACATATATAGAAAAACTTGCAAGTCGAGGCGAAAATATTGACGCAAGTGATGAGTTGAGAATGTATAAGGTCGAACAATAACTAAGAATTTATAAATAACCCCTAAATAACTAACAGAAATGAAAAATTTAAAGCGTATCAGTTCTTTACTTCTTTCGGTTATGCTTGGCGTTGCTATGGCAAGCGCTGTAGTTCCAAACATGATGAAAAAAGTAGATGAGAAGGCAATGAACCTTTGGGTAAATAGCCAGTTCAAAAAAATGTCGAAAGAGGAACGTATTGCCCAATTAATGGTGATAGGAGTTTCGCCAAGAGTGAGTGGTGAAAAAATGGACTCTTTACGTGGATTGGTTGAAACCTACAACATTGGAGGTTTGATTTTCCATGAAATGAGTATGAACAATTATGTGTCATTATACAATGATTTCATGAAACGAGCTCGTACCCCGATGATGATGACAATTGATGGAGAATGGGGACTTGGTATGCGAATAGATGGTGTGAGAGATTTTCCTCGCAGTATGACACTTGGAGCAATCACTGACAAGGCTCTTATTTATGAATATGGAAAAGAAACTGCGCGCCAAATGAAGGCTGCAGGAATACATGTGAATTTTGCACCTGTATTAGATGTTAATGATAACCCAATGAATCCGGTGATAGGTCATCGGGCATTTGGAGAAACTCCTGAATTTGTTTCATCTTATGCGTTGGAATACACTAGAGGCATGGAAGATGGTGGTGTGTTGTCTACAGGAAAACACTTCCCGGGACATGGCTCAACTCACGAAGACTCTCACAAGAAACTACCTGTGGTTGATAAATCTATAGAAGACTTAGAAAAATGTGAGTTTAAGCCATTTGTGGACTATATCAATGCTGGATATGGAGGTATGATGATTGCACACTTAAACATGTCGGCAGTTGATAATAGTGGTATGCCTACATCTTTGAGTGCTAAAGCCGTTAATGAACTACTTGTGAATAAAATGGGATTTGAGGGCTTGATTTTTACCGATGCATTGTCGATGGCTGGAGCTGCTGTTGAAGGTTCACGCTGTGTAGCTTCATTGAAGGCCGGTAATGATGTTCTTCTAATGCCAAGCAATCCACCTGCTGAAATTAAGGCGGTAATGGAAGCTGTAGCGAAAGGAGAAATTTCTCAAAAATCAATAGATGAACGTTGTAAGAAAATGCTACGTTATAAGTATGCTTTAAATGTGCATAATTCAAAGCCTATCGATGTGGCTGAATTGGAGAAAGAAGCATTTAGTCCAAATGCAGAATTATTAAAACGTACATTAACAGCTTCTTCAATAACCGTATTAAAAAATCAAGATAATATACTACCTGTAAAAGGGCTTGATAAGAAAAATATTGCTGTGGTTTCACTTGGAGATACTAAAGGTGTAACAAGTATGTTCCAAGATCGCTGTGAAATGTATAGCAAAACAGGCAAATTTGCATACATAAAAGGCGCAATGTTGGAAATTCTCCTTAATAAATTGAAACCATATAATATGGTTATTGTAGGGGTTTATAATGCTGATAAGGATTATGTGAAAGCACTTGAAGCAATAGTGGCTCAATGTGAAAATGTTATTCCTGTATTTTTTACCAATCCTTATAGCGTGAGCAAATTTAAATCTGGTGTAGAAAAAGCAAAAGCGTCGGTTATCGCATGGGGAGCAGATGAATTGGCTCAAGATTATGCTGCACAAACCATATATGGTGGTAATGGGGCAAGAGGTAAATCTCCAATTACAATAAAAGGTGTTGCTGCCGTAGGTGATGGTGTGAAATATGAAGCGACTCGTTTGGGTTATACTCTACCTGAAGAAGTGGGTGTGAGCAGTGAAATGTTGAAGAAAATAGATCGCCTTGCTAATCGTTGCCTTCGTGCAGGTGCATTCCCGGGTTGTCAAGTGTTGATAGCAAGAAAGGGTAAGGTAATTTGCAATAAAGCCTATGGTATGCATGATTATGAAACAGGAACACCTGTTACTGTGAATACTCTATATGATTTGGCATCGGTATCAAAAGCTACTGGTACACTTCCCGGTATTATGAAAGCATGTGATGAAGGTTTGCTAAATGTTGACGAAAAAATGAGTACATATGTACCCGGTATGCGTCGCCCTGACAGAGAAAATCTTACACTACGTGAGTTCTTATATCATGAAACAGGATATATACCCTCATTGCCTATCTATAATATTATGACAGATGAAAACAAGAATCTTCGTTCCGATCTTGTTTCAAAATATCAAGAGGGTAAATATAATATTAAGATAGGAGATAGCTTGTACTTGCACGAAGCTGCTTATGATACAATAATGCACAATGCATATACAATAAAACTACGTCCAAACAAAGATATGCGTTATAGTTGTGTGAACTTCTGTTTGTTGATGGATGCCGAGCAATATGCAACAGGTATACGTCATGATGAGTATGTTACCAAGAATTTCTATGCACCTCTTGGAGCTTGGCACACAACATATCGTCCTCTAGATAAATTCTCACGTTGTCAAATAGCTCCAACAGAATATGATGCAGCTATGCGTAAAGAATTGGTTTGGGGTTATGTTCATGATGAAACTAATGCGTTTGCCGGAGGTATCGCCGGAAATGCCGGTTTGTTCTCTAATGCTAATGATTTGGCTAAGCTATGCCAAATGTGGTTAAATGGTGGTGTATATGGTGGGGAACGTTTGTTGAGTGAGGCTGTTACAAAGCAATTTACAGAAGAACGCAGCCCAAATTCTCGCCGAGGACTTGGTTTTGATCGCGCTCCAAATAAGGAAGGACAAGGTTCGCCAACATGTGATGAAGCTCCGGCCGAAACTTATGGTCATTTAGGATTTACAGGAACAGTATTCTGGGTAGACCCAACTCACGATGTAACGTTTATATTCTTATGTAACCGTGTAAATCCTACAAGAAACAACAAAGCATTTAGTACCATGGATATTCGTCCTGCTATGTTCCGTTTCTTCTATGAGTCTTTGTTAGATAAATAATAAAAATACTATCAATTAGATATTAAAAGTGGTATAAAAGAGTATTTTTATACGAAAAAAGTTGAAAAATGTGCAAAAATGTTAGTTTTGCACATTTTTTTATGTATATTTGCAACGAAAATAATTAATAATAAAAAAGTGTATAATCTATGAAAGCAACAGAAGTTTTAGCTGATTTGAGAAGAAGATTCCCAAACGAACCGGAATATTTACAAGCTGTAGAAGAAGTTGTGACTACAATCGAAGATGAATATAATAAGCATCCTGAATTTGAACGATATAATCTGATAGAACGTTTGTGTATGCCCGATAGAATATTTTCTTTCCGTATATCATGGGTTGATGATAAAGGAAAGGTTCAAAATAATATGGGGTATCGCATACAACATAATAATGCTATTGGTCCTTATAAAGGTGGTATCCGTTTCCACTCATCAGTGAACCAATCAATTTTAAAATTCTTGGCATTTGAACAAACATTCAAGAATTCACTTACAACTCTTCCGATGGGAGGAGGTAAAGGCGGATCCGATTTTAGCCCTAAGGGAAAAAGTGATATGGAAATAATGCGCTTCTGTCAAGCCTATATTGCAGAGTTGTGGAGACATATTGGAGCTGATACTGATGTCCCAGCCGGAGATATAGGTGTAGGTGGTCGTGAAGTAGGGTATATGTATGGATATTATAAGAAAATGGCGCGTGAGAATACCGGAACATTTACCGGTAAAGGCTTGGAATTTGGTGGTTCTTTGGTGCGTCCCGAAGCAACAGGATATGGTAATGTATATTTCTTGTTGAATATGTTGGCTACACGTGGCATTGATATAAAAGGTAAAAAAGTTGCAATTTCGGGTTCTGGTAATGTTGCTACTTATACTGCAAAGAAACTTTTATCACTTGGAGCAAAAGTGGTGACAATGAGTGACTCTAATGGTACAATTTATGTGCCAGAAGGAATCAGTGAAGAGCAATTGAACTATATCTTTGAACTTAAAAATATTTATCGTGGACGTATAAAAGAGTTTGCTGAAGAATATGGTTGCGAATATTTTGATGGAGAACGTCCATGGAAGGTGAAATGTGATATAGCTATGCCAAGTGCAACCCAGAATGAGCTTGACGGAGATGATGCACGTATGCTTCTTGAGAATGGTGTTATAGCAGTATCGGAAGGTGCAAATATGCCATCGACTCCAGATGCAGTTCGTGAGTTCTTGAATGCTAAGATATTATATGCACCAGGTAAGGCTGCCAATGCAGGTGGAGTGTCGGTTTCAGGTCTTGAAATGGCTCAAAATTCACAAAAACTAACTTGGAGTGCCGAAGAAGTGGATGCTAAATTGCAAAGCATCATGAAGAATATTCATGAGCAATGTGTTAAGTATGGAAGCGAAGCCGATGGCGTGGTGAATTATGTGAAAGGTGCCAATATTGCCGGTTTTATGAAAGTTGCTAAAGCAATGATGTCGCAGGGAATTATCTAATCTAAGATACATGCAATTTAAAGTAAAAGAGTGTCATTTGTTGTGGCACTCTTTTGTTATATGCTAGTTAAGTATTGTTGAAGAAGGACAATTCAGCCATAATAGATATCGTTCATCCAATTCGGAAACTTCGGCTCTCCAAGCGTCTTCTTCATCGAGAGTGAGTAAGCGTTGAGGATCGCGCATTTTTTTTACAGCCCAGTCAAAATTCCTAAGTTCTTTTTCTAGCTGCTCCTTCTCCCAACCACTACATCCGAGAAAGAATCTCACTTTACCCTCAATTGGTGCACCTGAATTGACATATTCAATTAAAGTTTTAAAATCACCACTTACATATAGTCCATTACATACCTCAATTGATTCGGGTATGAGATTTCCAAGTGTGTGAATGTAATAAAGTCTGTCACGATGAACCGGTCCGCCAATGTAGATTGGGATTTCATCTTCGCGTTCGATTTCTTCGACCAAATCATGAAGGTTATAGTTGGAACATCTATTTGTCACAAATCCTAGAGAACCTGCTTCATCGCTATGCTCAATGAGTATAACAACAGAACGTTGGAATGCTATATCATTCATTAGAGGTTCGGCAAGGAGTATATCTCCAACCTTTGGAGTAGGTTGGTCAAACTTCATTTTCAATATGTCGGAATCAAGAAAATCCATAATTATTACAAAATTAATAAACATGTTAGAATTATAAGTGTAAGTATGAGAAAAAACTAATTTAAAGCAAAATATCGGTCTTTAAAACGTATAGTATAAAAATATATATTTCTGTAAAATTGTTGTATTTTTATGTATAAAATAACAAGAATAACTTTAATATGGTGGGCTTTCGTGATAATCCTGCATAAATTTGTGTGTATTTGAATAAAAAGTGTTACCTTTACATTCTATTAGTAAATTGATAAAACAGTACATAAGATATATAGTGATGAAAGTATTAAAATTTGGTGGTACTTCGGTAGGAACTGTTGAAAGCCTACGTCATGTAAAGAGAATAGTAGAAGAGTGTGAGGAGCAGGTAATAGTTGTTGTTTCTGCTTTAGGTGGAATCACAGACCTTCTTATAAAAACGGCTCATCAAGCATCTACTGGTGATATTACATATATGCAGAACTATGCTAAAATTGTAGAACGTCACATAAATGTAATAAATGGTATAGTTCCTCAAGAAAAGATAACAACCGTACGTACGAAAATTGATATGTTACTTGAAGAATTGGGTAACATTTATCGTGGAGTATCACTGATAAAGGATTTATCATCGCGAACGCTTGATATTATTGTGAGTTATGGCGAACGAATGTCGTCTACTATAGTAAGCAATATTATAGAAAACGCTACACTGTTTGATTCTCGAGAATTTATAAAAACAGAGAGTCAATTTAATAAGCATGTACTTCAAGCTGAACTTACAGAACGATTAATAAAAGAAACATTTGGTTCATTTACCGGCAAAGTTGCTCTAGTGCCTGGATTTATCTCTACCGATGCGAAAGCAAATGATATTACAAACTTGGGACGTGGTGGTAGTGATTATACAGCAGCATTGATTTGTGCTGCATTAGATGCGTCACAATTGGAAATTTGGACCGATGTTGATGGTTTTATGACAGCCGACCCTCGTGTGATATCTACGGCTTATGTTATTGATAAGTTGACATTTATTGAAGCGATGGAACTTTGTAACTTCGGTGCAAAAGTTGTTTATCCTCCAACAATTTATCCAGTATTCCAAAAGAATATACCAATATTAATTAAGAACACATTCAATAGCAGTGCTCCGGGAACACTTATCTCTGATGAGCATGGCAATATTGAAGGAAAGGCAATTAAAGGTATCTCGTCAATTAATGATACATGTTTGATTACACTTACCGGCTTTGGTATGGTGGGTGTGATAGGCGTAAATTCTCGAATATTCGCAGCGTTGGCGCGTAATGGAATAAGTGTGTTCTTGGTGTCTCAAGCATCATCGGAACATAATACTTCATTTGCGGTTAAGAATTGTGATGCCGAAGAAGCTGTAAAAGTGTTGAAAGATGAATTTTCTGCTGAATTGCTGACAGGAGAAATCAGTGATATTACACCTGAAAAAGATCTTGCTACAGTAGCTATCGTAGGTGAAAACATGAAGCATACACCGGGTATAGCAGGAAAGCTATTTAATACATTAGGCCGTAATGGTATCAATGTGATTGCATGTGCGCAAGGTGCTTCTGAAACGAATATTTCATTTGTAATAGATAGTCGTAGCCTACGTAAAGCGTTGAATGTGATTCACGATAGTTTCTTCTTGTCGGAAACACAGGTGCTGAACTTGTTTGTTGTAGGAGTAGGAAATGTAGGTAAAAACTTACTTTCTCAAATTCATCATCAACAAGAAGACCTATTGAAAAACAAGGCGTTGGAGTTGCGTATTGTAGGAATTGCCAATTCTAAGAAGTGTGTATTCAATCGTGATGGCATAAATATTGAAAATTATCAAGAAGCGTTAGAAAAATCGGAATTGGTAGCAACACCCGAAAATATTCGTAATGGGGTTATAGATATGAATATTTTCAATTCGGTATTTGTGGATTGTACTGCAAGTGCTGATATTGCCGATATATATGGAAGTTTGATTGAGCATAACGTTAATGTGGTGGCAGCTAATAAGATTGCGGCTTCTTCATGTTATAATAATTATACATATCTCAAGAATATGACACATAAGAAAGGTGTTAAATTCTTGTTTGAAACAAATGTAGGTGCAGGTCTACCTATTATCAATACAATCAATAGTTTGATTGCTACCGGTGATAAGATAATAAAGATAGAAGCAGTTCTTTCGGGTACGCTTAACTATATATTCAATACAATAAGTCCGGAAATTCCACTTAGCAAGGCTATAAAAATGGCGCAAGAAGCGGGTTATAGCGAACCTGATCCAAGAATTGACTTGTGTGGTAAGGACGTAGCACGTAAGATTGTGATTTTGGCCCGTGAAGCAGGTTACAAGGTGGAACAAGAAGATGTAGTGCGTAATTTGTTTATTCCTACCGAGTTCTTTGAAGGAACATTAGATGACTTTTTTAAGAATGTAGAAGGAATGGATGTTGAATTTGAAGAGTTACGTAAAGGTGCTGCTGATAAAAATGAACATTTACGTTTTGTTGCACGTATGGATGAAGGCGCTGTTTCTATCGGATTGGAATCAGTGGACCAAACACATCCGTTCTATACACTTGCAGGAAGTAATAATGTAATCTTAATCACAACAGAAAGATATAATGAATATCCTATGGTGATTAAGGGATATGGAGCCGGAGCTGAGGTTACTGCCGCCGGAATTTTCTCGGATATTATAAGCATTGCTAACGTTAGATAATAATTAACAGCTATAATTTAAGATGAAGTATATTGTCATACTTGCTGATGGCATGGCAGATGAACCAATAGAGCAATTAAGTGGAAAAACTCCGTTGGAAGCAGCCGAAACTCCTTGTCTGGATTGGCTTGCCAAACATTCTCGATTGGGTTTGTTACATACAGTACCGGTAGGTTATGCACCGGGAAGTGAAGTAGCACACTTGTCGCTTTTAGGGTATGATTTGGATAAAGTTTTTGAAGGGCGTGGCTCTTTGGAAGCTGCAAGTATGGGTATAGATATAGAACCTGGAGAGATGGCAATGCGCTGTAATATTATATGTATTGAGGATGGTAAGATTAAAAACCATTCGGCAGGACATATTACAGACGAAGAAGCTCGTGTATTGATAGATTATTTGAATGAAAATTTAGCCGATGAACGAGTGAAATTTTATCCCGGTGTATCGTATCGTCATTTGTTGAAAATCAAGGGTGGTAATAAATATATAAAATGTACTCCTCCACATGATGTACCGGGTACACCATGTGCCGATGTAATGGTTACATCTGAGAAGCTAGAAGCGAAAGAAACAGCCGACTTGATAAATACTTTGATACTTCGTTCTCAAGAATTATTATCATCACATCCTGTGAATTTAAAGAGAATTTCTGAGGGAAAGGATCCAGCCAATAGTATTTGGCCATGGTCTCCGGGTTATAAACCTGAAATGGAAACACTTGGAGTGAAATATGGAATTACTAATGGTGTTGTAATTTCTGCTGTTGATTTAATAAGAGGTATAGGTGTATATTGCGGTTTACGTCCAATAATTGTGGAAGGAGCTACCGGACTTTGGAATACAAATTATGCAGGTAAGGTGCAAGCTGCAATAAATGCTCTTAATGATGGCTGTGACTTCGTGTTCTTGCATGTAGAGGCGAGTGATGAAGCCGGACATGAGGGCGATTATGATTTGAAAAAACGTACGATTGAGATGCTGGATGAAAAGGTGTGTAAACCAATACTTGAAGCGATAAAGACAATGGAAGAACCCGTTTCTATTGCGGTATTGCCCGATCATCCAACGCCGTGCGCTATACGTACACACTCTTCCAATCCTGTACCATTTATGATATATCGACCGGATGTAGTACCCGATGAAATACAAGAGATGAGTGAGTGTACTGCAGAAAACGGGTATTATGGAATACTATCGAAGGACGAGTTTATAAAAGAATTTTTAAAGAAATAAGATTATGCAATACTATAGTACTAACGGTTCTACATCAAAGGTTTCATTGCAAACAGCCGTAGTAAAAGGATTAGCTGCCGATAGAGGTTTGTTTATGCCGGAACGAATCCCGGTGTTGCCAAAGGCATTTTTTAATAATATAGGAGAAATGTCTTTACAAGATATTTCATTTATTGTTGCCAATACTTTATTCGGTGATGATATTGAAAATACAACATTGAAAAAGATTGTAGATGAAACATTGAACTTTGATATTCCGTTGAAGCATGTAACTGGCAATAAATATAGCTTGGAGTTGTTTCATGGGCCAACATTAGCATTTAAAGATGTGGGTGCCCGTTTCATGGCTCGTTTGTTAGGCTATTTTAATCGTATCGATAATCAAAAAGGCGATATGGTGAATGTATTGGTAGCAACCTCGGGTGATACAGGAAGCGCTGTGGCAAATGGTTTTTTGGGTGTACCGGGTGTACGTGTGTTTGTTCTTTATCCACAGGGTAAAGTGAGCAGAATTCAAGAAGCCCAATTTACTACGTTAGGTCAGAATATTACAGCTATAGAAGTAGATGGAACGTTTGACGATTGTCAAGCTTTAGTGAAATCGGCATTTATGGATGAAGAGTTGAATGAGCATATGAAGTTAACTAGTGCCAACTCGATAAATGTAGCACGTTTCCTTCCACAAATGTTCTATTATTTCTATGGTTATGCGCAGTTGGCAAAACGCGGACAAGACTTGTCTAATATTGTAGTATCGGTTCCAAGTGGAAACTTTGGTAATATTACTGCTGCATTAATTGGCAAGCGAATGGGATTGCCAATTAAGCGATTTATTGCAGCCAATAATAAGAACGATATATTCTTACAATATCTAAAAACAGGAGTGTATTCCCCAAAAGCATCTATTGCAACAATAGCAAATGCAATGGATGTGGGTGATCCAAGTAATTTTGCGCGAGTCTTGGATTTATATCAACATTCTCATGAAGCAATAAATAATGAAATAAGCGGATGTAGTTATACCGACGAGCAAATTGCCGAAACAATGGCAAAAACATATAAAGAAACGGGATATTTGCTTGATCCTCATGGTGCGGTTGCATATAGAAGCCTTGAGGAAGGATTAAAAGAAAATGAAACAGGTATCTTTATTGAAACTGCACATCCGGCAAAGTTTAAAACAACGGTTGAAGCTATTATTGGCGAAGAAATTGATATTCCGGATCGTTTGGCTGCATTTTTGAATAATGACAAGAAAACCGTAAAGATGTCATCATCATTTACATCATTTAAGAAATATTTAATGAGTGTATAGTGTGTCATTATGGAGGTATTGTACGAAGATAACCATATTATAATAGTTAATAAGCTACCTGGTGAGATTGTTCAAGGAGACAAGACCGGTGACACTCCGCTTGTGGAAATAGTGAAGCAGTGGATAAAGGAAAAGTATGCCAAACCCGGAAATGTGTTTTGTGGTGTAACTCATCGCTTAGATCGTCCGGTAGGAGGTCTTGTAGTTTTTGCAAAAACGAGTAAGGCTCTATCTCGCATGAATGAAATGTTCAGAGAAGGAAAGGTAAATAAAACTTATTGGGCTATTACGAAAGAATGTCCGTCAAAAGAGGAAGATACACTGATACATTATATAACAACTGTTGAACGTAATAATAAATCGTACGCATCATTGACAGAAAAAAAAGGATCATTGAAGTCAATATTGAAATATCGATTGTTAGCTAAAAGTGATAATTACAATTTGCTTGAGATTAATTTGCTTACCGGGCGTAAACATCAAATCAGAGTTCAACTATCATCAATAGGTTGTCCTATTAAAGGCGACTTGAAATACGGGGCAAAGCGAAGTAATCCCGATGGAAGTATTTCACTATTGGCTCGTCGTATACAGTTTGTTCATCCTGTTTCAGGAAATGAAATAGATGTGGTAGCTCCATTGCCTGATGATGCTCTTTGGCAAGCCTTCAACAAATAATTTTTCAATAAATTTAGACTGCTTCAAAAAATTTATTATTTTTGCATAAAATACTAATTAAACATAAAATAAACTACTATGGCAGCAACTCCTGAATTCAAATATCAACATCCATTTCCATTGGGTGAAGATAAGACTGAATACTATTTGCTTACAAAAGACTATGTGAGTGTGAGTGAGTTTGAAGGAACTCCTGTTCTTAAAGTTGCAAAAGAAGGTTTGACTATGATGGCAAACCAAGCTTTTCGTGATGTTTCATTCTTGCTTCGTCGTTCTCACAATGAGTGTGTAGCTAAGATTCTTAGCGATCCTGAAGCTAGTGATAACGATAAGTATGTGGCACTAAACTTCCTTCGTAATGCAGAAATTGCAGCAAAAGGTAAATTACCACTATGCCAAGATACCGGAACAGCAATTATCCATGGAGAAAAGGGACAACAAGTGTGGACCGGTTATTGTGATGAAGAAGCTCTGTCTTTAGGAGTATTTAAGACATATACCGAAGAAAATCTTCGTTATTCACAAAATGCACCACTTAACATGTATGACGAAGTGAACACAAAATGTAATCTTCCTGCTCAAATCGATCTTGAAGCTACTGAAGGTATGGAATATAAGTTCCTTTGTGTTACTAAGGGTGGTGGCTCTGCTAATAAGACATATTTGTATCAAGAAACAAAGGCTATCTTGAATCCTTCAACTCTTGTTCCATTCTTGGTTGACAAGATGAAAACTCTAGGTACTGCTGCATGTCCTCCTTATCACGTAGCATTCGTTATCGGTGGTACTTCTGCCGAAAAGAACTTGCTTACAGTGAAACTTGCATCTACTCACTACTATGATGAACTACCTACAACAGGTAATGAAGGTGGTCGTGCATTCCGTGATGTAGAGCTAGAAAAACAATTGTTGGAAGAAGCGTATAAGATTGGTCTTGGTGCACAATTTGGAGGTAAGTACTTTGCTCACGATATACGTGTAGTTCGTCTACCTCGTCATGGCGCATCTTGTCCTGTGGGTATGGGCGTAAGCTGTTCTGCAGACCGTAACATCAAGTGTAAAATTAATAAAGATGGTATTTGGATTGAAAAACTTGATGACAATCCAACTGAATTGATTCCTGTAGAACTACGTGAAGCAGGAGAAGGCGGAGGTGTTCAAATCGACCTTAATCGTCCAATGAAAGAAGTACTAGCCGAACTAGATAAATATCCTGTATCAACTCGTCTATCATTGAATGGTACAATTATCGTAGGTCGTGACATAGCACACGCTAAGTTGAAAGAACGTCTTGATAATGGAGAAGAACTTCCACAATATATCAAAGACCACCCAATTTACTATGCAGGTCCTGCTAAAACTCCTGCAGGTATGGCTTGTGGTTCTATGGGACCAACAACAGCCGGTCGTATGGACTCATACGTTGACTTGTTCCAAGCAAATGGTGGTAGCATGATTATGCTTGCTAAGGGTAACCGTAGTCAAGCTGTTACTGATGCTTGTAAAAACCATGGTGGATTCTATCTAGGTAGTATCGGTGGTCCTGCTGCAATTCTTGCTCAAAACAATATAAAGAGCATCGAATGTGTAGAATATCCGGAACTAGGTATGGAAGCTATTTGGAAGATTGAAGTTGAAAATTTCCCGGCATTTATTCTTGTAGATAATAAGGGAAATGACTTCTTTACTCAAATCAAACAACAAGCTTGTCCTTGTAAGAAATAATTTTTCATAATAAGGTTTTAAAGTTCGGGGATTGCATTTCGGTGTAATCCCTTTTTGTTTGTTCTGGATTGATGCTGTTAATCAATGGTTTATCAGGAAAATATGTTTTTTAACATAAAAAAGTGGTTCTAACTATTGCATGAATGAAAAATATGTTGTAATTTTGCAGTGCAAATCGCGGGATGGAGCAGTGGTAGCTCGTTGGGCTCATAACCCAAAGGTCGTCAGTTCGAGTCTGGCTCCCGCCACTAAGAAAGAGATTGTCAAGTATGGCAATCTCTTTTGTTTTTATTAAGATTAATATTTTGTGATTCCACATACTTTGTCTTATCTTTGTCAAAATACTAAAAATAATATTTAATATGGAAAATTTTCATGAGTTGCTAATGCGTCGTCGCAGCATAAGAAAATATACAGAAGATGAAATATCTGCTGAAGATGTGAAATTGATACTAGAGGCTGCACTTGTGGCTCCAACGTCTAAAAATAGCCGTCCATGGTATTTTGTGACAGTAGAGGATAAGAAAATGCTTGAAGAGTTGGCTAAGTGTAAAGAATTTGGAGCCGGTTCAATCGCAAAATGTAGTTTGGCAATAGCTGTTGTCGTTGACCCAATGAAAAGTGAAGCGTGGGTAGAAGATGCATCGGTAGCAGCTACATTTATACAATTGCAAGCCGAAGATCTAGGTCTAGGCAGTTGTTGGGTGCAGATAAGAGGTCGTATGCGTGATGATGAAGAAAGCGCCGACGATTATGTTAAGGCTCTTCTAAATATTCCGCCTGATTTGCAAGTGGAATGTATAATATCACTAGGGCAAAAAGGAGAAGAACGTAAACCGTTCAATCCGGAAAAGATGCTGTGGGAGAGAGTACATATAGGTGAATGGCGTCCTCAAGAATAAATGAGAGGTATGAGTTCGATTAATTACGATTTGACAAAGATAAAAGGAATAGCCTTTGATGTGGACGGTGTTTTGTCTCCATCGGTGATACCTTTACATCCTAATGGTGAGCCTATGCGTTGCGTGAGCATTAAAGATGGTTATGCTTTGCAACTAGCCGTAAAACATGGGTACAAAATAGCTATAATCACAGGTGGAAAGACTGAAGCAGTGCGTAAACGTTTTGAGGGATTAGGAATACAAGATGTTATTCTTGGTGCGAGTGTGAAAATAACGCATTTTAATGAATGGTTGGAACGTAACGCATTAAATCCTGAAGAGGTTGTGTATGTGGGTGATGATATTCCCGACCTTGAAGTGATGAAGGTTGCGGGTCTTCCCATAGCACCTGCCGATGCTGCACCTGAAGTGAAAGCTATAGCAAAATATATAAGCCCATATAATGGAGGCTATGGGGTAGGGCGTGAGATTGTCGAACAAGTGATGAAGGCAAAAGGTGAATGGCTTGCCGATAAAAGAGCTTTTGGTTGGTAATATGGAATCTCCATTAAAGAATTTGGACTGTTATAAGGTGATTTTAGCATCAAATTCACCTCGAAGAAAGCAACTTTTGGAACAATTGGGAGTAAATTTTACTACTCGTGTATTGAAAGATGTGGATGAGAGCTATCCACATGATTTACCGGTTGAAGAAATTGCCGAATTTATTTCCAGAAAGAAAGCTGTTGCATATTGTGAGCAAATGGCTGATGATGAGTTGATAATTACAGCCGATACCATAGTGGTGTGTGGTGATAAAGTGATGGGTAAACCGAAAGATTCGGTTGAGGCATGTGGAATGCTTTATGAATTGTCGGGTAGAACTCATAAAGTGATAACGGGTGTAACCATAACCACAAAGAAATTGATTAAAAGTTTTAGTGCTATAACTGAAGTTGATTTTGCTGAACTTACAGAGGAGGAAATAGCTTATTATGTTGAAACATATAAGCCATTGGATAAGGCCGGTGCCTATGGTATTCAGGAATGGATAGGTTGTGTAGGCGTATCGGGAATGAAAGGTAGCTATTATAATGTAATGGGTCTTCCTATTTTCAGACTATATCAAGAACTGAAAAGTTTATTTTAAATTTTAATATAAGCGCAATATTGTGAATCGGGATAAAGCGGGGTGAGAAATTGCACTCCGCTTTTTATTTTACCTTCGTTGGATAAAATAAGTGGATATTTTTGTTCCATCTCATTTTTGTAATTTGGGTGTATTATTGATTTATGAAATTCGACGTTAAATGAGCCGGTTGCGTCATCTGCCAGAAAACGATTGCCAATGATACTACTAACTACACCCATTGTGGTGCGTAGATTTAGCTCTATGCATGGATTGATTTGTATAGTGTCGTTTAAGTCACGATATATCATCATATCTATGCCTAGATATCCTTGATATTGTGTTGCTATTAATGTATCAATGATTTTAATTGCTGTGTCTTTAACGTTGTTCAGTAGATTTTCATCTTCAAGAGTCGTGGAAATCTTTTTATGAAGAAAATCGGTAGAACCAATGAGACCTCCGGTAAATGAACTATGTGCGTCATTGTTAAAAATTGAATAACCAATAAATTCGGTTTTGCCGGCTTCGCATTTAAATTCCATAGCGAAATCCATGATTGAATTGAGTGGACGTTCACACATGATAGAGCCTTGTCTTTTGATTATACCGCTACACCAACGTGTAAAATCCAATCCGTTGATATCTAGTGCTCTATAGATTCCTTTTCCACTTGAAGACCAAGGTGCTTTGGTGTAAGCACATGGATAATTTTTAGCAAATGTGATTACGTCATTAAGATTAGTCATTTCTTGAGGAGTACAATCACTCAGAGTAGGTATATATTCATGAAATAATCGGTGAATATCAATAGAAATCCTACGATGTGATAATTGGCGTATGTTTTCAATAGTAATATTACTTGGAATAGCAGTTTCTTTAGCTCCATCAAGGAATAGTCGGCGTTGTAAATATTTGTTCCATCCCCAAGGCTGGATTTTATCAAATAAGTGGATTTGTTTTATAGTTGCAATGTTATAATTTAGTGTGTATTGCTTATTGATGCTTTCCGCCCAGAGTGTATCGTTCTCAATATCTTGCGATAGAATGGAATCACCTTCATCTCCAATCCACATAGGAAGTAGTTGTAAATCTCGTCGTAGTAATCGTGCCATTGGTGGTGGGGTGTAATTTGTCCCACCAAAAGCTAGTGCAAGATCATGTTCGGGATTGAAAATGTGTAATTTTTCCATAATTGAAATTTTTTACAAAAATACACAAAAAACTGCTATTTATGTGTAACATTTTCAATCTAGGTTCGTCATATAGTTAGAATTGAATGAAATATTACAAGGTGATATACCTTATATGGAGACATTGAGATTTAAGCAAATATTGTTACCGTTGAATTCAACATTATATCGTATTGCATATCGTATGACAAAAGACTCGGATATAGCAAAAGATATAGTGCAAGAGGCTTATATCACAATGTGGAATAAACGTAAAGAGCTAGATGGCGTTGTTAATATAGAATCTTATGCTAAGAATATTGTAAAAAATAAGTGCATTGATTTTT